>Ga0207671_10000224_pt1 | contig 84986 bp, 77 predicted proteins | sample KBSC24metaG_FD_184352 | JGI IMG/M metagenome (GOLD analysis project Ga0207671, IMG submission 184352) | Corn rhizosphere microbial communities from Kellogg Biological Station, Michigan, USA - KBS C2-4 metaG (SPAdes) (version 2) | ecosystem: Host-associated > Plants > Roots > Rhizosphere > Soil...
CAGGCCATCCTCGAGGCCGAGAGCATGTCCGGCTGCGAGATCTCGCAGGTGTACGTGGGCATCGCCGGCGGGCACATCAAGGGGATGAACTCGACGGGTACGGCGGCGGTGAAGGACAAGGAGGTCCGCCCCACCGACGTGGCGAAGGTGCTGGAGCTGGCGCGCGCGGTGGCGCTGCCGGTGGACCGCCACATCGTCCACGTGCTGCCCCAGGAGTACAAGATCGACGGTCAGGACGGCGTGCGCGAGCCGCTGGGCATGTGCGGGGTGCGCCTGGAGGCGCGCGTCCACATCGTGACCGCGGCGGCGGCGGCCGCCCAGAACATCATCAAGTGCTGCACGCGCTGCGACCTCGAGGTCCTGGAGATCGTGCTCGAGCCGCTGGCCTCGGGCGAGGCGGTGCTGGAAGAGGACGAGAAGGGGCTGGGCGTGGCGCTGGTCGACATCGGCGGCGGCACCACCGACATCGCCATCTTCACCGAGGGCGCCATCGCCCACACCACCGTCATCCCCATCGGCGGCCACCAGCTGACCAGCGACATCGCCTTCGGCCTGCGCACGCCCCCGCACGAGGCGGAGAAGATCAAGATCCGTTCCGGCTGCGCCCTGGCCCGCATGGTCGACGAGGAAGAGACGCTGGAGGTGCCGTCCGTCGGCGGCCGCGCCCCGCGCATCCTCTCCCGTCACAGCCTGTGCCGCGACATCATCCAGCCGCGCATCGAGGAGATCTTCTCGTTCGTGAAGGCCGAGATCCAGCGCCTGGGCTGCGAGGACGTGCTGGCCTCGGGAGCCGTTGTCACCGGCGGCGCCACCCAGATGCCGGGCATCACCGAGCTGGGCGAGGAGATCCTGGGCGTCCCGGTGCGCCGGGGCATGCCGAAGGGCGTGGGCGGCCTGGTCGAGGTGGTCCGCTCCCCCACGTTCTCGACGGCGGTGGGCCTGGTCCACTACGGCCTCAGCCGCAACGGCCACGCCATGACCGGCGAGCCCGCCAAGCGCCCCGGCCTCTTCGGCCGCATCCGCCGCACCCTCAGCAACGCGTTCTGAGACGGGGCGGCAAAGGGTCGTTTCTGAAGACCGAAGACAGACCGGGCACCGGAGGATCCCGCCCTCGGGATAGCCTCCGGCACCGCGGTATCAGCGGCTCAAAGTCGGCCGGTCACTGGAACGCGATCGACTGCAAGCACAGGTTGTCGACGGTGATGTCGTCCTGCGTGGAAGAGATCTGAATGCCGACCTTGTCGATATTGGCAATGTTGTCCGTGGACAGCGCTTTGGACGGGTCCGCGCTGTCACCGTTCCAGCACTCCTGATTGAAGCTGGACAGCTGAATGGCCTGACCGCTCGTCAGGTCGGCGCAGTAGGTCTGTCCAGCGGGTTCGCCCTTCACGTGCAGCTCGGCGCGCAAGCCTGTGAGTGGACTGCCAGCGACCGTGATCGCAATCGAGGTGAAGCTCTTGCCCAAGGTCACTCCGGGGGGCTCACTGCTGTTGACGCCGATCTGGATGCCCCAGTTGTTGTCGTAGTCGCTCTGGAAAGGCATGGCAGGGAGCGCCGGAATCATTCCGCTGATGCACAGAGCGTCCGACGAGCTCCAGTTCGTCATGGTGGTGCAGGCATTTGCGCTGTCGATGGCGTGCTTGTCGGTGTCGCACGTAGGATCGGTCAGCTTGTCCAACATGGCCAGGGCCACCCAGCCAAACCCAGTCATGGGGCCCTGAGCCTGGCCGTCCTTGAAGCAGACCTTGTTGTCCCCGGACTGGCAAGTCGATCCGCTGGCGCCCCCGGAACCACTTCCGCCGGAGCCGCTCCCGCCCGATCCACTTCCGCCAGAGCCGCTTCCCCCCGAACCGCTTCCTCCCGAACCGCTTCCGCCCGAGCCGCTTCCGCCCGAGCCGGTGTTGCTGTTACTGCTCGAAGAACTACAAGACACCGAAAAGACGATTGCTCCTCCCAGTACCAGCGAACTCAGACCTGCAACGACCCGGACGAACCTTGATGAACTCATACTTACCTCTTCTTACGTTTGTTCAAACGGACAAGGGACGCGGACGGCGACCGGGGTACTTCGACAGGTCGCTTTGCCCTTCCTCGGTGGTCGGCTGGACGCCTCGGTGAAGAAAAGCCCTGGCGTCAGACGACGACGCCAGGGCTGCTGGAGACGAGGCAGTTCAACTACGGAGTGGGGAAGTTGCCGCTCATGATCAACAGCGTCAGGAACCCGACCGTGGACGGGAAGTAGGTGTGGTTGAAGTCACCGTAGTCCAGGATGTCGAGAACGGCGCGGAAAGAACGGTCGCGGAACTTGCCACCGTTGGCCCCCCCGACAGCCATTCCGGCCACACCCATCGGACCGATGAACGAGCCCTGGCAGTCGACTGCCTTCTGGTGCGGCTGCCCGCTCGACTTGACCCAGCCGGCCTTCATGAAGTCAATCGTGTCGCCGTTGTCGTACTTCGTCGAGAAGAACGAGATGATCTTGTTGAGCGAAGCCGATGCATCCGCTGCGCCCCCCGTGCATGCGTCGAGCCCGAGCCGCCAAGGAACGCGCGCAGCGTCATAACCCATAGCTACTCCGTCGATAGGACTCGTAACCTGGCTGCTTGGCGCCACCGGTGAGCCGTCCGAAGGGTTGCCCCAGTCGGTCGGAATCCCGGCAGTCGAGGCGCTAATGTTCGCGTTGACGAGCCCGTATGTCTTCGAGATCGCCGACGCAAAGTTGCCCGCAAACTTTCGGTACGCGGCGGGCGCAAAGTAAGAGTCGTTGAAAGCACTCTGGAACATGCTGCCCCCCACGACGACCCCGTTGGCTATGTCGCCAGAAAGGATGGCCCCTGCCATCGCGTCGGCATCGGTCTTGTATCCGCCCCACTGGGCGTCGGCCATGTACAGGGCGTAGGCAATGTCTTCGTCGCCGTCCGTCGCCGAGCCCTGGCTTCCCGGCTTCCAGGTCATCAGACCACCGCTCAGCTTGCCTTTCACGTAGGCCCACATCTTGTCGAAGCTGTCTTTGTCGCCCATCGCGGCCGTGATCAGCATGCCGTAGCCCATCGACTCGCTGGTCGTCACGCCGTTCTCTTGCTCGGGGCAGATGACCTTCAGGCCGCTGCCGTCAGTGCGCACGAAGTTCTTCGTCCAACGCGCGTAGATCTGAGAAATCGCCGTGTTGTACTTCGCGGCATTCGTGGCAAGTTCGCACATGCCCCCCGACGGAGCCTTGTTCTGAGGGAACGCCTTGGCGGCGCTACCCGTGGACTTGAAGGTGGTGGTCACCGGGCAGTCGCCCGTGAAGAACGAGACATCGTCGATCCAAAGGTCGAACGGCGAGGTCTTGTTGACCGGGCTGAACTTGCCGTCGGTAGGGTAGGTGCTGATGGTCCAATCGTTCGCCTGGTTGAACTGAAACTGGATCTTCAGCATGTTGGCCGCCACCGAGTCGCGCTGGGCGTTGGTGATGGTCGTAGGAAGCGACAGCGGATACAGATCACGATCGAAGCAGAGGGTGATGTCCTTCCAGTCGGTGGTCAGCGCATAGTCGTCCTGCAGATACCTCCCGAGATGCTGGTAGCAGTCGACCGCGGCCTTTTCCGGCGTTGCTGTGGTCTTGCCTGCGCACATGCCGCCCGACGCGGTTCCCTCGGTCCACGGCGTGGAGACGTTGAAACGAACGGGGGAGTTCTTGGGATGGGTCGACCCAACCTTCGCGCGGAACTTGATGCCGGTGTAGCTCTTGGTGTTGGGATACACAGTGGGGGCCTTGGCGGTGCCGGCGAAGTTCGTAATCCCCATTCCGGCGTACGAGGCCCAGCCGCTCCCGGTCGTGTGAAGCGCGTACTTGTGACAATCGGTCGTGTCTCCCGTCGACTCGACCTTCATCGTCTCGGTCGCGCCGGCGCCGCCGTCGTTGAAGACCTCCCACTTCCCGGTGATGTTCACCCCCGACAGGATGACCGGGTCGCCGCTGGTGCCCTCTTCGAAATTGGAGATCGTGTCCGGCGTTGCACACGCGTTCGTGCTTGTCCCGCCCGCACCGCCGGTCGCCGCAGTCGTACCACCTGCACCACCAGAACTTGTCCCACTGCCACCCGACGCTGTGCCGCTGCCGCCCGAGCCCATACCCGCGCCGCCCGAACCGGTGCTGCTGCCACCAGAGCCGGTGCTGCTTCCGCCGGAACCGGTCTTGCTGCCACCAGAGCCGGTGCCGCCGCCGGACCCCGAACTGCTGCCGCCCGACCCAGTGCTGCCGCCCGAGGCCGCCTTGCCGCCCGACCCGCTACCTCCCGAGCCCGAACCGCTCCCCCCGGAGCCCTTGCCACCAGAACCAGAACCGCTGCCGCCAGAGGCGGAGCCGCTGCTGCCCCCCGCCCCGCTACCAGATGACGAACAGGCCGCGACCTGCATGGCTAGGAAGCCCATAGCCACTAGGGCCAGAGACCGAGACGTCGGAATTGAACGCAACATCGAGTTACTCCTTCGAGCAAGGGGAGGTCGGGTCAAGTGACCGCGGCATGTGAAGGGCGCGGTCACGACGCGAGACCAGATTTCTCATTTCAAGCGGCCTGGGAATCTACAGTTTTTCCTGCTTGTAGGGAAACGTCATTCCAGGCGGTTGTGGGAAACCCTGGCCGCGGATTCGCCGCAGGCGGCCGCTGCCCGCGCGGCGCGGCAATTTGTCGGGCAGGAATTACCCGTGCGATGCGATCTGAATTACAAAATTATCGCGCCGAGTTGGTCGCATTCCTGCGTGCCAACCAGCCCTTGAAACCACTCCCCTTGCAATCGGCGGTAGATACACCAAGGAGCTCAGACATTCTCCTGATGCGGTGCGGCGCGGCGCGCGGGGCACCGCGCACCTGCAGCCCACCAGAGTCCGGGCCCCTGATGTCACTCGGAGGCAACGGTAACAGGCTGAACTTTCCGTACGTGGTGGTTTCGAACGGAGCGCACTAGGTTGGACCGGTCTGCTGTCCAACTCGGACCGGCCGCTAGGGCGCCTTCGCGGGCCAACAGGACCAAGTACCGTATCCACCGCCGCGATCGACAGGCGGTCCGCCGGTGACCACCGCAAGATGTTCAGGGCGACCGACTCATCTGCATAGAACGACCGCCCCGCCTGGAGCGCAGTAGAGGCTGCAGAAGCCGCCGGCAGACGGCGCGCCGCAGCCACAAGTTGCCGCAGCGCAGTCAGCCGCAGTCGGGATCCTCGTCGATTTGTTGCAGATAACACCATCGGGTGTGTCGCAAGCCGTGGTGAGGACGGCGCCAGGGTCAACTTCTACGTGGCCATCGCAATTCGAGTCTCCGAAAGACGCCATGCATTCGTTATCGAGAACTCTTCCACTGAAACTCCACGCGGCGTAGGCCGTCGCGTCAGGGTGAACACCCGCATGCATGTCGCAGCAATCCCATTTCGCATCGCTCCGGGCAGCGATGTAGGTTATCGGGTTAGGACCGTTCGCGACAGTGGTAGGGAACGTACAAAATCGTTGCGTGTTGTAATGGTCGGGATAGCCATCCAGATCACCGTCTGCGTAGAAGAGATCGCACTTTCCACTCATGCAATCACCATCCGAAGCGCATGCGAAACCGTCGGCCAACCGGCATGCGCTAGCTCGACAGTGCCTCACCGCCTGACCGCTCATCGTGCAGTCGACATCTTGGCCGGTACACGCGCCACAGTGCTTGTCATCGCTGGACAGGTCAACGCAAGTTCCTGAACAGTTCGTAAGTCCGACCGCGCAGCATATGGTCGAGCTACAGTTGCCACTCATGCACTGAGAAGTCGTTTGGCAGCTTCCACCGTTGGCGACTTGTGGCCGGCACATTCCGTTCAAGCAGTAGTTGCCAGTTGCGCAAGCGTTCGTACTTGAACAGCCAGAGCCACCAGCTCCAGAGGAGCCACCCGTGTTCGACGCAGACGCGCCTCCGGAGGAGGCCGTGTGCCCGCCGCTGCCGCTCGGAATGCCGCCAGTCCCAGGCCCCATGCCGCCACTACCATTTCGGCCGCCGCCGGCGGCGGTGCCCCCCGACGATCCGATCGCCCCCCCCGGTCCGCTCACTCCTCCACTTCCCGTGCTCGCTGTGCCGTTGCCACCGTTTCCGCCTGGATTCATCGTGACCCCGCCCGAACTCACAGTACCCCCATCTGGACCTAAACTACCCCCGCTTCCGACGTGGCCGCCTTCAGGTGGTAGACCCGCGAGCCCACCAGTCCCGACGGCGGGAACTCCTGCCGTCCCCGGCGAACCGCCGGCACCGCCGAGAACTCCTCCGTGTCCTGTTCCTCCGGTGGCCGAGTTTCCGCCGACGTCTGCGTCGTTCCCTGTGTACGGGCGCGGCGTTGAACATCCGAATGCTAGCGCAATAAAGATAGCGAACCCAGCCTCGCAAGCCTGACGCCTCATCGGCGAAAAGGTGGTCCTCATAGTGGTTCTCCTCCGTACGTCGGACAGTGAGTCGCTCTTCGGCCGTTAGCCGTACTGGTTGCGCATCGAAGGCAAGATTTTCGTTTTTGACGCCCGCCGCCTTGGGCGGTCGACCGCGACAGCCAGGAAGTTGGGGATCTTTGGCCTCTGAATTATTTGGCTTCCGCAGGTAGGATAGGGAGTGCGACGATACCAACAACTGCCGACATGGAGGAAGTGGCTGGAATACCGGGACGGTCCGGAAAACCCGTCGGACGACTTGGCCAGCAAGCGGATGGTTGAGCCATAAAACCGTACGACCGGTTACGCGAGTTTGAATTGGTCACGGCAAATGAAGCACCCAGCCTTGGGCGACGCCGGAAGCGTTCGTGCCGGTTCCGACGATCGTCTTCCCGTCGTCTGAAACGCCGATCGCAGCGGACAGGTTCCACCCGGCGGCGTCCGAGTTCGTTCCGATGACGTCGATGATCCGGTGCTGGGTGTTTGTGGAATCCCAGAGGGATGCGGGATTCGCGTCCACGGCGGTGCTCAGCCCGACGAGCACGCTCCCGGTGAGGTTCACCGCGTTCACCATTCCGCCGCCCATCGAAGTCACGGTTTTAGGACTGTCCCAACGCAGGGCAGTCGGTCCTGCCCGCGAGCCGAGATACCCCACGATGACTGAACCGTCACCGCTCACGTCGGTCGCGCGGTAGCTGATCAAGCCCGAGCTGGCGTCTTGGCCGGGGATCTCCGGCAGGACCCTGGTGGCGAAGGTGGGGTCCCACCGGACGGCGTGCGTGTAGCTCGCTCCCACGATCACCAGGCCGTCGTTGCTGGTCGCCGTCGCAACGGTCGAGTCGTCTGGACTGGACACATTCTGGCCGAGCAAGACGATGCCGCTGGTCGGCACTCTGCGAAACCACCGGTCGCCGATGGCCGACTGGTACACGGAACCCACCACGATGCTGCCATCTGCGCTGGCGCCGGTCAGGTCGTCCACGAGCTCGCCCGCGCTGCGACCGGGCACGAAGACCGCCGTGTTGCTCGACTTCCATTCGACCGCGGACAGGCCTTGTACGCCTGAGCACTGCGCGCCAATCCAGGCGCCGTCACGATTGACCCCATGGATCACGCAGCCGCCTGACAAGTCGTAGCCGGCAGGCAGGGTGGACGGCAGAGCAAGCGCCGTGGCAGGGCCGCCGGTGCTCGCAACTCTGACGGGCGGACAGTTCAAGGAATCGCCACTACACGCCTGTCCAACCACGACTAGCCCGTCGGCGCTCAGCGCCGTTGGCCACACAGCCATCGCCGAGAACTTCTGAATCTCGCAATTGGTCCCGACGAAGCGGTCCGAGCACTTGCACTGGTAGCTCGCCCCGCTGCCGCTCATACAAGAAGCTCCATTCCGGCACGGGTTATCGGCACATCCGTTCGCCGCCGTACCGCCAGCGCCGCCCGCACTGCCACCGCCGGCCGCTTGACCTCCTGTAGAGGTGCTTCCGCCCGAGGCACCACCCGCAGAGTGACCTCCGACGGACATTCCTCCGGTCGATGCCCCCCCACTGCCGGCGCCAAGGCCCGTTCCCTGACCTCCGGTGCCAGCCAGCGAACCCCCTGTGCCGACACCGTTCCGCCCGCCCGAGCCCGTGACTCCACCCTGGCCTCCACCGCTACCGGATCCACCACTTCCCCTACCGGACGTTCCCCCCAACACTGCTGACGGCCCGACAAGGCCGCCGGCCCCGGATGTTCCTCCGATGCCGCCAGGGGTTGTCCCGGCCAGGCCTCCCGTTCCAGTCGCCGTCGCGGCACCCATGCCGGACGCGCCTCCTGCGTTCGAGGCCGCGCCGCCCCCAGCCGAACCGCCAGAACTGGTGGCGTCCACTCCGGCATCACGTCCGGTGTACTGGCGTGGCGAGGAGCAGCCGTTGAGCAGGTGTGATCCGACCGCAGTTGCCAGGACGGCGTACCGCAAGGAGCGGTGCCGCCGTCTGCGTACTGTCACTTCAGTCTTGACATTCGCGGGCACGACTGCGTGCGAGTTAAATGTGCATCGTTCAGTTTGTTGTTTGATAAGCGACGTCGGCATCAATCAATAGAGTTGGCTCTCCCGCAACACGGCGCAATAAAGGCGAGAGCTGCTCAGCCGCGGACACACCGGCGTTGAGCTGTAGCACCACGGACGCCAGCCCCGATCCCACGCATTGAATAGCCGACGCCCGGATCGCGGGTGTGGGTCGAGCAGACGGAGAGGCAAAACATCAAAGTCGAGCCCGAAGTCCCTCGCCTGCCCACGACCGGTCGCACACTAGGGTTACCAGCGACAATATATCGTAGGCAATTGTCGAGTGGTCTTCGCAAAGTATCAGCGCAAATACGTCGAGCAATGGCCGATCAAGCTTGAACGGATCGGGTTCCGGGCGATCGTATAATCGCCGTCGCGGAACGAAGCCGCCCATCAACCAGCCCGAGAGTGCAACCGTCGCTACGACAACCAAGGAGCGGCCGCCAGCCAGCGGATCCTAGACCGTAATGCTCAAGCGTCGGTTTCACCGATGAGTTCAGATCTTTTCGGTGTTCCAAGGCCGTGCCGGTGCTGCGCCGACTTGATGGGATGGGACGTGTCCCTGCCTCAAAATCTCACGGCGCACGCGGCGCCGGGGGGGGTCAATGAGGGGACGCAGCTCCAGGCGGTCTTCGTGCCGCTGGCGTCGCCGTCCGGTTCGGTGAGTTGCAGGACCAGCCAAGTGGCGGCGAGGGCGCCGCCGGCGACGAAGCCGACGATTTGCCAGGTGCGGGCGGTGTGGGCGCCGTCGAGGGCGGACTGGCAGTCGGGGTTGGGGTTGCTGGTCTTGTCTACGGCGGTGCCATTCTTGTCCTGGCAGCTGCCGCCGGCGGCCTTGTTGAAGTCGCTGATCTTGGACTCGTGGAGGATCGTCGCGACGACGCCGGTGGCGACGCCGGCGGCGCCCAGGCCCAGGGCGGACCACTTGACGATCGCGCGCGCGGAGACGCCGGAGGGCGCCTCCTTCGGGGTCGGCGTGACCGGCGGGGGCGGCGTGGTCGGGTGGCTTTCGTCGGCCGGCGGATGTTCGACCACGGTCGCGCGGGGCGCCTCGGGGAGCTTGTCGAGCCTCACGAAGATGTGCTCGTACTGGTAGGCGCCCAGGTTGACCTTGCGGATGTCGGGCTGGTAGCCCTCGGCCCGCACCTGCAGATCGACGGTGCCGATGCTGACCGTCAGGGGACCGGGCAGGGGCAGCTTGCCGGAGGGGACGCCGTTCACGATCACGTCGGCCCCGGCGGGCTCGCCGGTCAGCTCGATGCGGGCCAGGTGCTGGCGGATGGTGGACAGGGCGTCCTGAAGCTGGGTCTGATACTTCTTCACCCACCCGTCATTCGGGGTCTGTAGCGCCTTCTCGACCAGCGGACCGGCCAGCTCCCACCGGCCGAGCGCCTGGTAGACGAGGCCGAGCTGCGCCGTCGCGCGCGGGCTGTGGGTCAGGTCGTAGGCCTTCTTGAACGCCTCCAGCGCGCCGCGATCATCGCCCTTGCGGCGCAGCTCGACGCCTTCGTCGTTCAGCTTCTCGTCCGGGGCGGCCGCCGCCGCCGTACGGGGCGCCGCGGCGGTCATCGTCAGGGCAATTGCCAGAAACGCGGTCACGACTGTCCGGGCCCGGATCATGGGGTCTCCTCCGCGCCGCAATCTATCAGCGGGCCCCGGCGGACGAAACGGCGTGCCCCGGACGGACGGACCGGCCCGGAACGGCCACCCTCGACGGCGCTCTCGCGCCGACTTTCACCCGGCCTGGCCCCGGTCGACCCCCGACCGCCGTCGACGTCACCCGGCGCGGACAGATTTCGACCGCCGGACGTGACGAAATCAGGGAGCGATGTAGGCATGTCCGTCCGTATCGGTGAAAACGGCGGAAGGGTGCGCCGAAAAAAGTAAAAAATTGGCGGTCCGTGGCGTCCTGTGTGATCGATCTTCGAATGGGAGACGGCCGACATGCTTGAATTCGACAACGAGGCGGAGAACACCAAGGGCCCGGTCATCAAGGTCGTGGGCGTCGGTGGCGGCGGCGGGAACGCGATCAACACCATGATCGAGGCCGGCATCGACGGTGTCGACTTCATCGTCGCCAACACGGACTGCCAGGTTCTGGAAACGAGCCAGGCGCCCATCAAGATTCACCTGGGCAAGCACCTGACGAAGGGGCTGGGCGCCGGGGCGAACCCCGAGATCGGCAAGGCTGCCGCGCTCGAGGACGCCTCGCGCATCGCCGAGTCGCTGCAGGGCGCCGACATGGTGTTCGTCACCGCCGGCATGGGCGGCGGCACCGGCACGGGCGCTGCGCCGATCATCGCCCAGGTGGCGCGTGAGCTGGGGGCGCTGACCGTCGGCGTGGTCACCAAGCCGTTCGCCTTCGAAGGCTCGCAGCGGAAGAAGAAGGCCACCGGCGGCATCGCCGAGCTGGGCAAGGCCGTCGACGCGCTGATCGTCATCCCGAACGACCGCCTGGTCACCCTGGCGGGCGTGAAGATGACGCTGAAGGACGCCTTCGCCATGGTCGACAACGTGCTGCTGAACGCCGTCCGCGGCATCAGCGACCTGGTCATGGTGCCCGGCCTCATCAACGTCGACTTCGCCGACGTGCGCACCATCATGACCGGCATGGGTCGCGCCCTGATGGGCACCGGCCAGGGCAAGGGCGAGAAGCGCGCCCTCGAGGCGGCGCAGCAGGCCATCAGCTCGCCGCTGCTGGAGGACGTGTCGATCAACGGCGCCACGGGCATCCTGATCAACATCACGGGCGGTCCCGACCTGACGCTGTCCGAGGTCACCGAGGCCGCGACCCTGATCGAAGAGGCGGCCGACCCGGGCGCCAACATCATCTTCGGCTCGGTCATCGACGCCCACGCGGGAGATTCCGTGCGCATCACGGTCATCGCCACCGGCTTCCAGCCCTCGGCGGACCAGCTGATGGTGCCGACGTCGGCGCCGGGCAAGGGCGCTGGGCCCCGCCGCACCAGCGACCAGATGGCGCTGCCCATGGGCAGCGGATCGCACGCCATGAGCGCGTCCGGCCCGAAGCCGCAGCAGGCTGGCTATCCCATCGCCACCTCGGGGATGGGCGGGCCCGTCCAGGGCCTGGGCGGTCACATGTCGGCGCAGCCGTACGCGCCGACCCAGCCGCAAAGCTACGCGCCGATGGGCACGGGCCGTCCCGTGTGGCCGAACGCCATTCCGTCGCCGCTGGGGCCTGGTGGCACCGCGCCGTGGCCGCCCGCGCCCGACCAGCCCAGCTATTACGAGGAGGCGCGCGTCGCCAACGGCGACATGTCCGGCGACTCGATGGACATCCTCCAGGATGTCGACGGCGAGTTCTCGGACGGGCTGGGCGCGCCGGGCCGCGGCGCCGTCGGCGCGATGGCGACCGACTGGGGGTCAGGCCCCGCCACGGGCGAGCGCCCCATCATCCGTCCCCCCGTGCCGGGCAACCCGGCGATGCGCGGGCGGACCCCCGTCCCCGGCTCGATGCGCGCCGGGACGGATCAGTTTGGCGACGAAGACAGCGAGCTGGATCGCCCGACGTTCATCCGTCGCGGCATCCTGCCCCCCGGCTGAACCAGCCGGGACGCCACCCCCTTACCCCTAAATCAAGCTTAAAACCGGGCCACGCGGGTTATCTCTCCCGCGTGGTACCGTCATTTCTGGGCCAAGCTGACGTTCGCCACCGCCACCGCCAGCTCGGCGATCAGCTGATGCGAGCGGCGCGTGTACCCGCCGCTGGTCACGATCACCGTCGGAATCTGGCGCTGCACCAGGGCGTCCAGCACGAGCCGGTCCCGTGCCATCACCCCTTCGGCGCTGACGGCCAGCCTGCCCACCGGATCGCCGGCCAGGATGTCGGTGCCCGCGTTGTAGACGGCCAACCGGGGCCGGGGCATTCCATCCAGGAAGCGAGGTAGCTCGGTCCGCACCACGTCCAGATACGCCTGGTCCGCGGTGCCGGCCTTCACCGGAATGATGAAGGGGAAGTCCGCGACGTCGCCGTCGAACAGTCCCGGATAGGTCTGGAAGTTGTAGACGTCCAGCACGTGAACCGCGGGATCTCCGCCCAGGATCCCCCAGACGCCGTTACCGCGGTGGGCATCCAGGTCGACGATGGCGACGGGATCGTCGTGCCGCAGCTCGCCCGTGACCCGAACTGCCGCTACCGCCGTCGCGACGTCGGCGTACAGGCAGAACCCCTCGCCGTGATCCCGGAAGGCGTGATGAAACCCGCCACCGACGTTCATGGCGATGGCGCCGTCGCCTCGCAGGGCCAGCCGGGTCGCTTCGATGGTACCCGCCACCGCCAGCTTCATGGGGCGAAGCAGCCGCCGGTCGATCAACCCCCTGGGCAACAACCTCAGCGCGCGGATCTCCAGCGCTTCTGCCACCACCGCCGTCGACGACGAGAGGGACGCCAGATAGGCGGCGTCATGCACGCGCAACAGGTCGGCGTCGGCCGCCGGCTGCGCCGGGGAGACCCAGCACGGCGGCAGCGCCGCGCCGACGCGTTCTTCGATCAGCTTCCATGCGCGACTGAACTTCCGGCCATCGAAGGGGTGAAGCTGATCGAACCCCGGAAGCGACAGATCGTAGCCCGGAGCGTAGACGAGGAACGACTTCAACGAGGCCGCACCTGTCCGGCAATCTCATCGGCGTAGCGGAGCACCGCGTCCGGCGTCCACATCCGGATCGAGCTGGAGAAGAAGCGCACCCGCAGAAACAGCCGCTCGGCCCAGTTGCTCGCGTGATCGTCGATGGCTACCGCGGAGACGAACGAGGGCTTCACGCCGGAGCCGATCTCCAGCAGCGCGGCGATCACGGTCGAACAATTGTGCTCGACCATGTTGTAGCGGCGCTCATCGCGCTTCAGCTGCTCCCAGGCCTCCAGCATCTTGTCCGTGGCCAGTCCCGTCAGCTGACGGCGCTCGTCGGCTTGCCGGCCCTCGATACGGGCATCCGTCGCGTAGCCCCTGGGAAAAGAGGCCTCGTGGGTCTGGCCGACCTTCACGTCCTTCTTTCCGGCGGCGTCCGAGGGCCAGTAGCTCATGTAGGCGGCCCCGACCTGCAACGAAACGTGCCCGGGGTTGTCCGGGCGCAACTTCCACACGTGCACGGTGACGATCATCCCCGCCTCCTGTTCGACATCCGACCGCCAAGCTTAGATCATGGAAGCGCGGCTGCCGCCGCGTTGGCCGACCGCCCTTACTTCTTGACGGTGGCGGTCGCCGACGCGGGGGCGCCTCCGGCGGGCGCCGTCACGGTGACGGTCGCCGACCCGGCCGGTTCGGTCTCGGGCGGCGGCGCGAACTTTCCCAGCACGGTGTGCGACTGGGCGCGGTAGGGCAGGAAGCGGTCGAAGGAGCCGTGATACCAGCGGTAGGCTCCGTACAGCAGCACCGCCAGAAATAGCAGCGACTTCCAGGGCAGCCCCTTGTCGGCGTACCGATCGCTCGAGTCGCGGCGCGAGCCGCGCGGCAGGCGGCCCACACTGGTCAGGGTCGCGCCGAAGGGCACGTTGATCTTCGCGTCGCCGTTCACGGCCCAGCCGCTGGCGTCCAGCAGCGGGCCCAGGTTCCGCTTGCGCAGCTTGATGTAGGCCAGCACCACCGACGGCAGCGAGATCAGCAGCATCAAGCCCACCAGGGCCGCCACCGTGGTCAGCAGGCCCAGCCTGATCACGCCGGTGGCGTAGCCGACCGCCGCCGTGATGAACGTGCCCAGCGCGCCCACGGCCACGCCCAGCGCGGCCACCGAGCCGACGTCGATCTTCTTCGGCTCCGCCGGCTTGGTCTTGTCGACGTTCGCGGTGGCGACCGCCGCCGTGGTCAGCTTGCTGTGCGCGTCGGCGTCGGCCGCGGCGGCGCGCTTGGCGACCTGCTCCTCGATCAACCGCACGAACTTCTTGTACGGCGCCCAGAAGGCCTGCCGCAGGCTGATGGGGTTCTCGATCAGCTTCGTGATCGTGGCGTCCCAATCGCGGCCCTGGCGGTCGTAGAACAGGCCGTTGCGGCCCACCATCAGGTTGTCGCTGTTGCCCGCGGTGAAGGCGGCCACGATGTTCATCTTCTCGCCCGTGGCCTTGCGGGTGCACTCGAGGTAGGCGAGGTACGCGCCGGCCAGGCCGGCCATCAGCGCGTGCTTGGGCAGGTCCTCGACGCGCAGGCACAGGCGGCAGGCCCGCTGATCCAGGTACAGCGTGCCGCACTGGAAGGTGGCGGGCTCGTCGCCGTCGTAGAAGTCCTGAAAGTTCACGAAGTTCGTGCACAGCAGATACAGGTCGCGGTGGTAGCGGACCAGCCGCTCCACGCTGTCGATGCTGTTCGCCTCGGCCTCCAGCGCCTTGTCCTTCGCCACCAGGTCCAGCAACGTCGCCTTCATCGGGCCGCTGCGCAGCTCGCGCACCCGCGGCTCGCCCAGCTTGTCGACGCGCACCCCCTGCTTCTCGGCCAGCCAGGCGTCGTAGGGCGCCAGCTTCTCGCGCACGGCCGCCCACTCGGATTCGGTCAGGCGGTCGCGCGGGCCCAGCAGCGGCGCGACGGCCGCGTCTGCGAACGCCTTCATGGCGGCGGCGTGCGCGGGGTTCACGGCGCCCCCGCCCAGGGGCAAGGGGGCCTGGGGCGCCACCTGCGCCAGCGGAAAGCCGGCCACCTCGGCGGCGTCCAGGCTCATGTCGCTGGCCGCCAGCTCCAGATACTCCTCCTCGCGGCGATTCAGGGCCAGGATGGCCCGCGGGTCGAAGGCGGCCAGCCGGCAGCGCCCGAAGTAATCCTCGACCTTGGCCTTGATGGCCTCGACGGCGGCAGACGCGGCGGCGGTCTTCTCGGGCCCCAGCGGGAACACGCGCCCGGCGTCGGCTTCCGCCTTCGCGTACCACTGGCCGTGCGCCTCGATCTCGGCGAAGAAGACCTCGATCTCGTCGGCGCCGATGCCTGGCTTGCCCGAGCGATCGGCCCTGGACCCGATCGTGTCGATGATCTCCAGGATGGCGGCGCGGGTCGCGTCGTCGGGCGCCGACGCCTCGACGATGACGCCGTCGCCGTTGAAGGCGGTCTCCGCGAAGATGCGCGCCGGATCGGCGACGTCCTCGATGGTGATGACGTCGGCGTCGGGCTTGCCGATGTTCTTCAGGATCTGGCGTGCCGAGGCCAGCAGGGTCGCCCCCTCGGCCGTCTTGTCGTTGATGGCGGCCAGCGGCAGCGTCGGGGAACCCTTCAGCAGATCGTCGGGGCTGAGCAGGTTCGAGGTGGCGAACTTGACGGCGGCGATCAGCTCGGGCGCGCGCACCCGGCCGTCCTTGTCCGTGTCGATCAGCGCCAGGGTCCGCGCATCGATCTCCAGGCCGACGGTGGGACACGCCAGGGCCACCCACAGCTTCTGATCCAGCTTGTCGATGTTCGCGAGGTCAGCGCCGGTCTCCAGCTTGACCTGATCGAAACCACCCGCCCGAAAGAAGGTCCACCTACGTGTCTCCGCCATATGCGCTGTCTACTACGTTCCACGAGGGCATTACCAATCGCGGGCGCCGCGGTCACTTTGGTTCGAGCGAGGTCGCGCTACCGAGGATGCGCACCAGCGCGGTCAGGCGCTGACCGCCCCGCCGTCCCGGTGCGACCGCGACCGGGTGTTCGGGCAGGACCACGCCGGCCTCGGCCAGCGCCGCCTCGGCGTCGGCCACCGTGCGCACGCGGCGCCGCCAGCGCCCCGGCGATTCCTGGCGCAGATCGACGAATCGCTCGGGGGCCGGCAGCGGCAGTCCGTCGGCCGCCGCCAGCCCGACGTGAAACATGCCCCAGCTGACCAGCAGGTCGTCGGGCCGCAGGAACTCCGCCCAGGAGCGGCGCCACGATTCCACGCTCTGCCCGGCCCGCAGCTCGTCCTCGGAGATCCCCAGGCGCGCGGCAATGGGCGGGGCCAGGGGACGGCGGGGCGCGATGACTGCCTCGTAAGTCTCGCCCGTGGCAGGCCGGACCGCCAGCCAGTGGACCAGCTCGGGCTCGGGGCGCTCGCGCTGCCGCTTGGGCCAGGCGTTCGCTTCGCCGTAGATGCACACCAGCCGCGGCCAGGCCTGCGCCAGCGCCGCCATCGCCTGGTCGGCGGCGCCTGGCGACGGTACGGGGGCGCGTGAGGGCCCGTGGTGCCGGTGGCGGGCCGAGGCGACCTCGATCGCGAATTGCTCTTGCCGCGCCACCATGGCGTGAAACGGATCCAGCAGGCGGTCCAGTGGCTGGCCGTCGGGCTCCAGCAGCGGCAGCACCTCGGCCAGCGCCTCGATCGTCGACAGGCAGAAGGCGGCGGGCTGGCGGCGGATGCGATAGGCGCTGGCCTGCCGCGGTGAGAACGCCACCTGCGGCAGGGCGGCCAGCGCGGGGTTCAGCTTGTACAGCTTGCGGGCCTGCCACCAGGTCCCGTCCAGCACCACCAGCGTCACCGGCCGGTCGCGCGGCAGGTCGGCGGCGTCACGGGCGTTCGGCCCGGGGAACAGCAGGTACGTGTCCGGTGACGCCGCCAGCTCGGCGGTCACCACCGGATCGATGGAGAAGTCCAGGCCCAGCCGCAGCAGCGAGTTCGGCAGCGCCAGGTGTGCCATGCGGGCGGTGTTGACGCCGACGTGGCGTTCGCGGGGGTGCTGCAGCAGCACGACCCGCGTCCTGGTGGGCAGCGCGTGGATGTGCGCGCAGTAGCAGACCGGCAGGGGCCGCCGGCAACGCGCGCAGGTGGGGCGAATCGGCCGCGCGGGCGGGCCGGCGGCGATGGAGTCGGCGGTGCTATCCACTGATCAGCCCCGGCGGCAGGCGCAGGTCGCGGGCGCGGCGGCACATGCGCGGCGACAGGTCGACCCCCACGGCGTCCAGCCCCAGCGCGTTCGCCACCGCCAGCACCGTGCCGAAGCCGCAGAAGGGGTCCACGATCGTCCGCGTCGTCGTCTCGGCGCGGACGAAGCGGCACGCGTCCAGGCAGGCGTTCACGCCCATGGACTTCTTGCCCGGCATGAAGCCGGCGTCTGGGATCACGTCGGCTGTGGCGCGCCCCACGGGCGGCCGCAGCCGGCGCGCAAAGGCCAGCAGGTGCGAGTAGCTGGCCCGCCCGAACGTGACGGTGCCGGCGGGCTTGCGACAGACGATCTTGTGAAACAGCAGGGGCATGCGGGCGCGGGCGGCAGCTTGCTGCACCAGCGCGCCCTTGTCGATCCACAACCCCTCCCGGCGGATGTCGCTCTGAAAGAAGATGGCGACCCCCTCGTCGGGGACGGCGTTCATGGTGTGGAAGGCGGCTTCCTGGAACCAGGCCTGCCATGCCTCCAGATCCAGCCCGCCCAGCTCGGAGATGTCGGGCAGCGACGTCACCACGCTGGCGCCGGCCAGCGGGGCCTGTTCCCGCAGCCAGGCCAGGGCGTCGGCGTTGTGCACCGTGCGGGCCGGGGGTCGGTCTGGGGCGGCGGCGATGATGCGCGAGAATAGCGCCGCCGGCTCCCTGGATCGGCCCCTTCGTGGATAATCACGGCATGTGGTTGAAGCAGCTGATCTCCTACCTCCTGATGCCCTTTCCGCTGGGGCTGCTGCTGGTGGTGCTGGGGCTGTTGCTGCTGTGGCTGACCGCGCGCCAGCGGACGGGGCGGGCGCTGGCAACCGGTGGCGCGGCGATGCTGCTGTTGTGCTCGTGGTACCCGACCAGTCAGTGGCTCCTGTCACCGCTGCATCGCCGGGCGTCCCTGATGCAGCCCGCCTCCGCCGCCGGCGCGCGCTGGGTGGTCGTTCTGGGCGGCGGCTACGATGCGCGCGGCTCGGCGCCGGCGACGTCGCGGCTCAGCACCTTCACGCTGGAGCGGCTGATCGAGGGGATCCGCGTCTATCGAAACTTACCAGGCGCGAAGCTGATCATGTCGGGCCGGGGCTACGGCGAGCTGCCGACCGAGGCGGCGGTGATGCAAGAGGCAGCCGTGGAGCTGGGTGTTCCCGTCGCGGACATCCGCCAGGAGGGAGAGTCCGACGACACCGCGGACGAAGCGCGCCTGATCCGGCCCATGGTCGGCGGCGATCGCATCGTGCTGGTCACGTCCGGCGTGCACATGGACCGCGCCGTGCGCCTGTTCGAGAAGCAAGGCCTGACGGTCATCCCGGCGCCCGCCGGCTTCTGGCCCCCTCGCGCCGAGCTCTGGCCGAACAGCGATCGCGTGGGATGGGTGCAGCAGGCCGAGCACGAATGGCTGGGAATGCTGTGGGCGCGCCTGCGCGGGCAGATCTGACGGCGTGCCGGGACGGCGTCAGGGGGCGGGAAGCCGCTTCAACGTGACGTCGTCGATCCAGAAGCCGAAGCTGGTCGCGCCGCCGTTCTGGTCGGACGAGAACAGAAATTGTATGGCCGTGCTGGCCGACAGATCGTCGGGAGTCACCGGCGTCATGCCGTCCGAGCGTGTGAGCGCGGCGATGGCAACGTTGTTGTTCTTGCCGCCGTCGCCCCAGGTGGGCTGGATGACGACGCCATCGCCAAAATCGCCGTCGGGTGCCGATGCGGTGAACAGGCCGACCCGGACGGTCACCGCGGTCGCGTCTCCACGTGACCAGAAATCGATCTCCTGAAAGGGCCGCAGATCGGCGAGCGCCGCGGGCAGGGGCAGAATGATGCGGGCGTAGCCACCGGGAGTCAGCGTTCCGTGCAGGTGCTGCGCCCGAAAGCTGGGCGCGCGAATCGCCTGGTCAGCCGCGGGAAGGTCGGTCGGGGTGGCTGGTCCGCCCGAGACATCGGGGGCGAAGTCCCCGGTTCCATCCACCATCCACTTTCCCGCTCCCGCACACGGCGTGCTGTCGCCGTCTTCCATGTCGTCGAGCATCACGTAAGGCTGGTTCTCCGCGGCGCCGGGATGACACCACGACTGCGCGTAGATGCCGCTCTGGGGATCGGTGCAGCCAGCCGGTAAGAATGCCAGCAACAGCGGCAGGGTCATCGCCCACTTGATGGCGGCGCCTGCTTCACCGCCACCCCAGCCAGGGGTGAAGGGGCGCCGCTTCTCAGAAACGAGCGGCACAGATGGCTCCCGGTCCCGTCGGCGAACAGCCGATGAAGGCGACCGATTCATGCTGCTCTCTTCGCCACAGCACATACATGACGATGGAGGACGCGGCCAGAGCGCCCCCGACGGCGAAGCCGATCTTGGCGCGCAGCGAGGCGGCGTCACCGTCGCTGAGGAGGCTGGCGCACTGCGCGCCGCCCTTCGCCGGGAGAACGCGGGGGTCCGCATCACACCTGCCGGTCGGGTTGGGAGCCGGCGCAGCCGCGTTGTTGAACTGGTCGTACTTCGAGCTGGCGGAGAATTGCTCGAGCGTGCCGAAGGCGAGGCTGACGATTCCCGCAGCGCCCAGACCGATGGCGAGCCTCGCCTTGAGGCCCAGGGGCCGGGACTCGGGGACGGGCGAGGAGACGGGCGCGACCGGCGGGGCAGGCGAGGCGGGAGGGGCAACCGCGCTGGGCAGCGCCGCCGTCGGCGGTGGGACGGCCTCCAGGTGAACGTCGACGGTCACGCGCTGTCCCGGGCCCACCAGCAAGCGCTGGGTGAAGGGAGGGGCGGGGGACTTCTCGACGACCAGCGAGTGGGGGCCGGGGTCGACCCGCACCGGATTCTTCCGGGGCGTCACGCCCTTGGCCCGCCCATCGATCGAGATCTCGGCGCCCTCGACATCGCACTGGACCACCACGCTGCCGATCTGGGGAAGCAACTCACTCTTGTGACGCTCGGCGTTCGCCCGGGTGTCGGGGCTGGCGTCAGCCGCCTCGTCCAGGAACGTTTCGAACGCCTCGACCGCTTCCGTCGTGCGGCCCAGGTTGGAGTAGGCGAGGCCGAAGTTGTAAAAAATCTTCGGGCTGGGCACCAGGTCGTACGCTTCCTTGAAGAGCGTCAGCGCCTGGGTGTACTCGCCTTGCTTCAACTTCTCGCTACCCTCCACCAGCTTGGCGCGCGCCATCGCCTTCGGATCGTCCGCGCGCGCCACCGGCGCTGACAGGATCAGCAAGACGAGCAGCAATGGATGCAGCCACGGCCCGGGCGCGCGGATGCCCCTCATTGTCGCCATCGTCAATGCTTGTATCGCGCTACGGCGTAAACGGTCAAGACGAGGTCACGCCAGGGAGCAGGCGAATGAATAGAGGGAAATAGAGCGATGAAACGGCGCTGGAAGATCCACCCGCTCGTCCGTTCATGCGTACGCCGAACCATGGACGACGATCGCGGAGAGGACGGGCCTCGCGTGAGCGGGCAACTTGCGGTTTCGTCGTCGTCGGGATATCCATCGGCCACGCGTTTTAGGGACGACGCTTACTAATTGGGTTGGAGGCTATCGTGGAGAAGCTGCCTGGTACGTGGGTTAGGTCCGCTGTCGTTTGCGTTCTCGCCTTGGCCTTGGCAGCTGGATGCAGCAGCTCCAACCATGCCAATCCCCAGCCCGGTGTGGGCGGCGCGGCCGGCAGCAGCCTGCCGGCCGCCGGCGGCGGTCCGTCGGTCGATGCCGGCGTCGATTCTACCCAGAACGACGCCGTTCCTGACGCTCCGACCAGCGGAACGACGCCCGTGAAGCTGGTGTTCGGTCCCCCGGTGCTCAACATGACAGAAGGCCAGTCGATGCCCGGAACGCTGATGGTGGGCCTGGATCAGGAGTGGTCGACGGCCATCACCGTCACGATCACGTCCAGCAACCCCAACGTCGCCACGGTGATTCAAGACAGCGTCACTTTTCCCCCCATGACCATGACGGCAAAGCCGGTGCAGATCATCGCGCCGGTCGACGACGACACGATCAGCAATACCACCACGATCGTCGCCACCGCCGTCGAGACCGGGGCCGCGACGGTGACGGTCAACGTCGATGATCCTGACGTGCAGAGCTTGCTGCCCCTGCCCACCAAGATCTCCATGACGGAGGGGCGGACCGAGACATTGAGCGTCCGGCTGGCGAAGAAGCCTGCCAGCGCCATCGTGGTGACCCTGGCCTCGTCCGACGCTGCCAAGGTGACGGTCGACACCGCCATGTTGACGTTCAACGCGGCGAACTACTCGATCCCGCAGTCCGTGACCCTGAGCGCGCTCAAGGACGACGACGCCAACTCCGAGCACGTGGCCATAACGCTCACGCCCACCGGGAACATCCAGGGACTCTCCGTTCCGGTCGACGTGACCGACGTCGACGCGGTGAACCTGGACGTGACGCCATCCAGCCTGACGCTGGAGGAGCGGGCCAACATGCCCGGCAAGATCATGGTTGCCCTGACCAAGGCGCCACCCAACGACATGAATGTCCAGGTCGTTTCGTCCAACATGGCGAAGGTCACCGTTACCCCCGGTTTGCTGACGTTCACGGCCGCCAATTTCGCCACACCGCAAGAGGTCACCGTCGCCGCCGTGCCGGACAACGATGGCCATGACGAGGCCGAGAAGATCACCTTCACCGCCACGGCGCTGTCGCCTGCGCCCGAGCCTCGCGACGTGGCCGTGAAGGTTCACGACTCGGACAGCCAATCGATCGTCGTGTCGCCGGCGACGGTCAGCCTGGTCGAGGGAGGCACGGGCATGTTGACGGTTCAACTTGCGCTCCAACCGGACGGCGACACCACGGTCAACGTGTACTCGCAGAACCCGGACAAGTTGCAGCTGGTCCCGCCGGTGCTGCATTTCAATGCCACGAACTACAACGTTCCTCAGACGGTCACCGTCAGCGCGCTGCAGGACGACGATCTGGCCGACGGGGACGTGAACATCACGTTGATCGCGTCGGCAGCCGCCAGCGTGACCGCCACCGCTCACATCAGGGACGACGATCATCAGGCGATCCAGCTGGTGCCGGCTGGCGGCGGCAGCTCGCTGGTCATGCAGGAGGGGGCCAGCAGCGCCTTGGGCGTGCGGCTGGCGTTCCGTCCTGCCAATGGCGCCACGGTGACCCTGGCCGCGTCCACCAGGACGGGGCCGGACAAGCTATCGGTCACGCCTACCCAGGTCGTCTTCTCGGGCGCTGACTATGCGGTACCGAAGTTCGTGACCCTGTCGGCGCTGCATCTGCCCGACATGATCGACATCCAGGCGGCCGTGACGGCCAGCGAGGGCGACTCGATGGACGTGACCCTCCCCGTCACCATCCTCGACGTCGACACGCAGAACCTGCTGGTCGACACGGACGCCATCACCGTCACCGAGGGGGGCGGGGTGGCGGGTGCTGCCGCGAGCTTCACGGTGAAGCTCGCCTTGCAGCCGCCGGTGCCGGTCGCGCCCGTGTTCACGCTCAGCCCCAGTCTGACCGGGAAGGTCGCCCTCAACTCGACGGCCTGCGCGTCGCTGTCGGGGGCGGGCGCCATGACGACGGGGTGCGCGGTCACCGTGACTCCCCTCGTCGACAATGACATCCGCAAAGAGAGCGGCACCGTGACGATCAGCGCGCCGGGGCTCACGCCCCGCACGATCGCCGTGACCGTCACCGACACCGACACGCAGGGCCTGACCATGGTACCGGCCAGCATCGCGGCCATTCCCGAGGGGATGACGGGGACCTTCATGGTGGGACTGAAGGCGAATCCGATCGATCCCGTCACGGTGAGTGTGCTGTCCGGCGATCCCGCGCACTTCACCGTCAGCCCCGCGACCCTGGCCTTCACATCGGCGAACTTCGCGGCGGGTCTTGCGGTGACGGTGACCGCGCTCGACGACAACGACATGGCCAGCTTCACGTCCAGCGTGTCAGTGCAGGGGGCTGGCGCTGGCGCGACGGATCCCGCGACCGCCAACGTCGATGTGTCGTCGACGAACACGGACGTCCAGGCCATCGTTGTCAGCCCGGGCCCATCGCTGACGATGCTGGAGGGCTCAATGGCTCAACTGGGCGTGCGGCTGGCCTACCGGCCGGTTGCCGGCGAGGTCGTCACGCTGACCAGCGCTAACCCGGCCCTGCTGCAGTTCGGCGGCACCGCTTCGACCACCGTGACGTTCGATAGCACGGCGGCCTATTCGACCAACCAGTTCGTCACTCTGACGTCCATCAAGGACTCCAACATGGTCGACGACGTCGTGAACGTGACGGCCTCGTCGTCCCTGGCCGCCACGCCGCCGCCAGCCGCCGAGGTCGTCACCATCTCCGACGTCGACGTGCTGAATTTCAAGCTGTCCTCGCTGGCACCGGTCAGCGTCACGGAAGGAACCTCGACGCCGGCCATGATCACGGTGGGGCTGACAGTGTCGCCCGCCCTTCCCGTCGCCGTGACGGTGACTTCAAGCATTCCCTCGTCGTCACTGACAGCGTCGTTCCTGCCGGGACCCTCGGTCTCGGGCGGCAACTGCACCCTCACGTCGGTCACCAGCACGTGCGTGCTGGCCGTCGCGGCCGTCGAGGACGCCAACGGCCTGGCGGAGTCGGGCTCGATCACCATTGCCGGCGGGCCGGCGACGATCGCGTCGCAGTCGATCGCCGTCTCCACCGTCGATAACGACATGCAGGGGCTGGACATCACGCCGCTGCTGAGCCCGACGAACATGCCGATCACGTCCATTCACGAGCGCGCCAGCGGCGGGGTGAACAGGGCCACCTTCACCGTCGCGCTGCACACCCAGCCCGCCGCTCCGGTCACCGTGAACGTACAGGCGATCCCGGACGCCACGGACGGGATCGCGCTGTCGACGACCGGCATGGCACCGGCGCCGGGCAGCGGCGTTCCGGTGTCGTTGACGTTCACGCCCGACGACTACGGCGTACGGACGGTCACGGTCACCGGCGTACCCGACAACGATCTGAGAACCGATCCCTTCTCGATCCGTGTCACGGCGCCCGGACTGGGCGTCACCGACGCCTTCGTGAACGTCACGGAGATCGACGACGACACGCAGCACATCATCATCACGCCGATGGCCTCGGGATCGTGCCCCATGACCGCCAGCACCACGGATGATGGAACCTCGGTCTACGCGCTGACCAGCCTCGCGGAAGGGAGCTCGATGTCGCGCGGCTTCTGCGTCAGCCTGCAATATCAGCCGCTGTCGAATACCGTGGTGAACGTGGCGGTCACGCCGTCCCCTCTGCTGTTCGAGACGGCCAGCACGACCGGACTCTCGTTCTCGACGCTGTCAGGGGTGCCAGGGGGCTACGACCGACCGCAGCCTCTCTCGGTCATGGCCGGTACTGACCTGGACGCGGCCCCCGAAGCCGGCGAGATCAACCTTTCGTCGTCGGGGTTCGCTGCCACCCGGAAGGTCACGATCACCGTCACGGATCCGAACGTCTCCACCCAGGTGTTGAACTTCGTCGGCCTCGACGGCTCCAACAGCATCAGCATCCCCAAGGGGACCATGAGCAGCGACGTTTCAGTGTGGATCCCGTTTGATCCCATCTCTCCCACGCAGGTGGTGTGCACGGCGGCCTCCCCCGTCTCCATCTCGACCCCGCTCACGTTCACCGGCGGAGCGAGCGGGACGTGGGGGTCTGCCACCACGGCGCAAGCGCTGACCATCATCGTTGGCAACGGCTCCGGTGGTGGCACCCAGACGGTAACGGTCACATGCAGCACCTCCGGCGCCATGCCATCGATCCCCTCGGCGACCTTCACCGTCAACGCGACGCCGTGAAAGCGTCCAGGAGCCAACGTTCCGCAATTCGAATGACAGGGAGATTCCCATGAAGACGTTCCGGTGCGCCTCGCTGACCACCCTGCTGGGGCTTTTCCTGGTCGCCTGCTCCGGCGGCAGCTCATCACCACCAGACGCCGGGGTCGGCGGCAAAGGGAGTGGGGGCGCTCAGTCGGCCGGTGGCAAGGGCGGCAGCGCCGCGACTGGTACAGGCGGCGGCGGCGGCGTGATGATCGGCAACGGCGGCAGCGCTCCCGGCAGCACCGGAGGCGCCGGCGGCAGCGGCACCCATTCGGGCGGTGCCGGAGGCGCTCCGGCTTCCGGGTCGGGCGGCGCGGCCACCGGCGGGTCCGCCGGGGCGGCACCCGCCGGCGGAAACAAGGGGAGCGGCGGCCTTGCCGGCACCGGTGGTGGCTCGGCCGGGATCGGCGGCGGCGGAAAAGGGGCGGCCGGCGGCAAGGGAGGCGCAGGCGGGGGAGGCGGCGGATCGGCCGCCACGTCGGGTGGCGGGGCGTCGGGCGGAAACCTGGGCGGCGCTGGCAGCGGCGGTGTGGTGGGCACGGGCGGAACGGCGACCGGCGGGACAATCGGTAGCGGAGGGACGGGCAGCGGCGGGGCCGCAGCCACCTGTTTTCCGCCCTGTATCACCAATCTGGCGGTCGGCTGTCCCGCCGCCGGGACCTGCATGAAGCAGACATCCACCTCATCCAATCCCGTCATTTCCAACATCTGCTGGAACAACGGCACGAAGGCCTCCACCAGCACCAATTCATCGGCCGTGATGGTCGACGCCACGACCACCGTCAAGGGCCCCACATCGCCGTGCTATCTCCTCGAGGTCAGGCACGACGTTCCGGCCACGCAGATCGAGTACACGTGGAAGATGCCCAACGGCACCATCGTCGCCGTCAGCGACGTCGATCCCGCCACGCCCAATCTGCTGACCATCTCCTGCCAGGGCGGCATGACGTACATGGTGGACACCAACAGCGCCGCCTGTGCCGGGCACAGCGCGGTTCCCGACTGTCCGACGAACGGGACCTGCTCGTTCTGATCGGGTCGCACCGCTCGTTTGCGCTGGTCAGGCTTTCCCGGGATACTTTTGGGTCTGTCTTCCCATGATTAACCCGGGCGAGCAGATCGGCGGATACACGGTCAAGCACCTGCTGGGCCGGGGGGGAATGGGGGAGGTGTATCTGGCCCAGCACCGGCGGGTGGCGCGGCGCGCGGCCATCAAGGTGCTGGTCCCCGAGCTGTCCCAGAACGCCATGGTGCTGGACCGCTTCTTCAACGAGGCGCGGGCGGCCTCGCTGATCCGCCATCCGGGGATCGTCGACATCCTCGACTGTGATGTGTACGAGGGCCAGGCGTACATCGTCATGGAGTACCTCGACGGTGAAAGCCTGGGCGGTTACCTGTTCCGCACCGGACCGCTGGAACGAGACCTGCCGTTCCTGCTGGGGGCCGGGGCGGCGGTGGCCAGCGCGGTCGGGGCCGCGCACGCCACCGGCATCATTCATCGGGATCTGAAGCCCGATAACATCTACCTGCACCTCGGCCCGCCCGACGGATCGATCGTGGTGAAGATCCTCGATTTCGGGATCGCCAAGCTGGCGCTGCAGGACGCTGCCCCCAGCCACACCAGCACCGGCGCGTTGCTGGGCACGCCGACGTACATGTCTCCGGAGCAATGCCGGGGGGCAGGGCGGGTGGACAAACGCTCCGACATCTACGCGCTGGGATGCATCCTGTACGAGGCGGTCTGTGGTTTCCCGCCCTTCGTGCGGGACGGGATGGGAGACCTGATCGTCGCGCACGTGTCCGAGGCCCCTGTGCCTCCCCTCGAGCACGCCCGATCGCTGCCGCCCATCCTGAGCGACCTGATCCTGCGGATGCTGGCCAAGAACGCCGATGATCGCCCGCAGAGCATGGAGGAGGTCACCGCGGCCCTGCGCGCCTGCGCCCGCTCGCTGGGCCTGGAGACCGACGGCCCCTTGCGTCCTCGGGTACCCGTGGAGCGGTCTCCCGAGCCCGTCGAGAACTCGGCGCCTCACGCCGCTCCGCCCGTGGCCTCCGGCCCGTCTGCGGTCGCGCCGGCCCGCCTGCGACCGGCAAGCGGCCCCGTTCCCGCGGGGGAAGGCGTGCCTGTGGCGCAGCCGTCGTCACCGTCGCGGTCCGTGAAGGTTCCGGCCAGCCGTGGCGTCGCCGAAAGAGCCAGCCGGCCGGGCCCCGGGACAGCGGACCCGACCAAGCGCAAGACGACGACCTTGAGCTCCACCGCCTCCGAGGCGGTCGCGAATTCAGCGGCGCGGCGCTCGCGGGGGGGACGCGCGGTGATGCTGGCCGTGGGGGGACTGGTCCTCGTCGGAGGCGCGATCGTCGCGCTCACCCGTCCCCGGCCGGTCGAGCCGACGGCTGCGGCGCCCGCCGCCCAGCCGCCGCCCACCGCCGTGCCAGAGCCTCCGGCGGCGCCTCCACGGGCCGCGCCTCCGGTGGTCGCCCCGACCCCTCCTGCCGAGGCCACTCGCGCGCCGGCTGAGGCCCCCGGCGCCGACACGGTCCGCATCGACTTCCAGGGACTGCCGCCCGGCACCATCGTTCAGGTCGACGGCAGCCGCGAACAGCTCCCCATCAACCTTCCGCGGGGGACGCAGCCGCATCGGCTCGTTCTTCGGCCGCCCGGTGAGTCGTCACGCGCCATCGAGCTGGACGGCTCGCGTGACCGCATCGTCGATTTCGGGGCCATGGCCAGGTTGCCCTCGACCACGGGACGTGACCGCCCCGCAGAGCGGGAGGGGGCCTCCAGGCGGCCCGGGGCCGGTTCCCCTGCGCGCGCCGGTGGCAAGAAGTCCGAAGACAAGGGCACCTCGGACAGGGAAGCGATCATCGACATCTGACCAGTCCCTCGGCGCGACGTTCGTACACGTCGCCGCAGTCAGAGCAGGTGGCGCGGTCGTCGCGCGTCGACGAGAGATCGGGCAGGCGGGCGCCGCAGCGGCACACCCAGCCGTGCCAGCGCGCCGGCACGCCCGCGAACAGGGCGTGGGGCGGCACGTCGCTGGTCACCACCGCGCCCGCGCCGATCAGGCAGTAGGCGCCCAGGCGATGGCCGCACACGATGGTGGCGTTCGCGCCGATGCTGGCGCCCTTCTCGACCACGGTCGGCTGGTAGGCGTGCTTGCGCGACACGAAGGCGCGTGGCGTCTTCACGTTGGTGAACACCACCGACGGCCCCACGAACACGTCGTCGTGCAGCTGGACGGCGTCGTACAGCGACACGTTGTTCGCGACCTTGCAGCGGGCCCCCACCACGGCGGCGCCGCCCACGTACACGTTCTGGCCCAGCACCGCGTCCGCGCCCACCTGGGCGCCGGGCATGACGTGGCAGAAGTGCCAGACCTTGCAACCCGGGCCCAGCACCGCCCCGGCGTCGACCACCGCGGTCGCGTGCACGAAGGGCGCGGCGGCGTCGCTCACGGCGCCTCGCTGGCCACCGCCACCGGCGCGCCCCCGGCCCGGATCGAGGCGTCGCCGGCCTCCAGCGCGCGCACGACGGCCAGCCCCTGCCGGCCGTCGCTGCGCGGGCGGGTGCGGGTCTCCACGCACGACAGGAAGTGTTCGCACTCGCGCAGCAGCGGCTCGGCGTTGGGTAACAGCGGCGACCACACGTCGCCCGAGCGAACCGCCACCCCCTCGGCGAACGAGGCGTAGCCAGGGCGTGGCACGGCCGACTTGTCGTAGATCTTGATCTTCTCGTCGGCGGCGGTGTCGTCGAACGTCAGCATCTTGCGCGACCCCACCACGGTCAGGCTGCGCCGCTTGTGCGGGTCCAGCCACGAGACGTGCACGTGGGCCAGGCGGCCGCCCGGAAAGCGCAGCGAGGCGAACGCCACGTCGGCGATGTCGGGCCGCAGGTAGGCCGCGCCCGTGGCGCTGACCGACAGCGGCTCGGCCCCGAACAGGTGAATGGCCACGGCGATGTCGTGCGCGGCCAGCGACCACCACGCGTTCTCGGTGTCACGCACGATGCCCAGGTTCACACGCTCGGTGCACAGGTAGAACACGTCGCCCAGCGCGCCCTCGTCGATCACCGCCTTGGTGCGCTCGACGGCGGGGTGATACAGCAGCAGGTGTCCGACCATCAGGGTCAGCCCGCGCCTCTCGGCCAGCGCGCACAGCGCCGCGGCGTCGGAGGCGGTCAGCGCCAGCGGCTTCTCGACCAGCACGTGGCGATCCGCCTCCAGGGCCAGGCGGGCCAGGCGGTAGTGGTTGGGGGCGTCGACGGCGATGGCCACCGCCTGCACCGCCGGGTCGGCCAGCACCTGATCGAAGCTGCGCGTGACCCGCACGTCGGGCAGGCGCGCGCCGGCCGCCGCCAGCAGCTCGTCGTTCAGGTCGCACACCCAGCGCAACGTCCCGTTGCGGGCCGCGTGAAAGGCCCGGACCACGTTCTGGCCCCACCCCGAGGCGCCCACGACGGCGGTCGCTATGCCCGGCATGCCGGCATGTTAGCAAGCCCCGGACGGCCGGCGCCCGGTCCCCGCCAGCGTCGGGGTCCACCCCCCGGCGCGCTTTCTAGTAAAGTCCGGGCCCTGGTGAGATCGTCGGTTCCGTTTCGCGTGGTCGTGGCTGGCGGTGGCGGCGTCCTGCTGGCGCTCGCGGCGATGGTGCTGGGCGGCTGCGGCCACGACGGGACAGGCCACGCGCGCGACCTGCGTGAGGTCCTGGTCGCCTACGACGACAATCGCCCCAGCGCGGCGCTGACCTTCCCCACCCTGACCTACGAGGCGCTGGTCCGGTTCGAGGCGACCGGAAAGCACCGGCCCCTGCGCCTGTGGATGCTGTCGCAGGCCCCCGGGACGGTGACCGTGACGCTGTACAAGGACACCGTCTTCACGGCGCCCGGCGAGCCCATCGACACGTTCACGCGCGAGATCGTCGCGCAGGACGTCTCGTCGGGCCGTGACGGCCGCTGGATGGTCGAGGATCTGCAGAACCTGGGCGTGATCGACCAGCCCGTCTGGGTGGGCGTGCGCAAGGCGGCCGGCGCGCCCGCTTTGTGGACCAGCGCGGTGCCCTCGGGCCAGAGCTTCCTGCGGGATCGCGACCCGTCGCGGGGCGTGTCGATCCTGCCGGTGAAGCGCACCCCGATGATCCGGCTCGAGCTGGCGCCCGTCCGCTGAGCGTCGCCTCTGCAGGCTGCTGGAAAAGTCTCCCCTCGCCGTTGCAGCCGGGGCGGCCGCAGCGGCTCGGTCCGGCCTTCTCCAGCGACCTGCTAGTGAACGCCGCGCAGCCTGCGGATCTCGTCGGCCACGTCCAGCGCGCCCGGGTCCAGCTCCAGCAGCTTCTCGAACTCGCCGATGGCCAGGTCGGCCTGCCCGGTCTGCGCGTAGAAGTGGCCCAGGTAATAGCGGGCGCGGTGGCTCTTGGGGTCCAGCTGGATGGCGCGCAGCAGCTCGGCGCGCGCGGCGCGGCCGGCCCGGGCGTCCGCGGGGGCTTCGCGAAACAGCGCCCATCCCAGCGCCGCCCGGAAGTCCGCCTGATCGGGCAGCATGCGCGCCGCCTGGCGAAGGGCATCGACCGCCTCGCGGTGACGGTTGGCGCGCAGGTGCTGCATCCCCACGTCGTACAGCTCCCGCGCCGCCGTGGCCGACGACACCTGTCCTCCCACGACCTCGTTCGGCCGCTGCCGCTCCAGCTTCGCGTCGTAGCTGCGCCGGCGCGACGAATCACGCAGCACCCGATGTCCCTCGGTCAGGCGGTCGAAGATCTCCTGCGCCAGGCGCCGTTCCTCCTCGGGCCGCTGGCGATAACGATCGGGATGGAAGCTGCGCGCCAGCGCCTCGTAGGCCTGGTCCACCACCTCGGTGGGATCGTCGGGCTTCACGCCCAGCGCCCAGTAGTAGTTCTGGGTCCGCACCGTCTGCGCCACCAGGCCCAGCTGCACCGCCGACAGCAGCGCGCCCGTGCCCGGCAACACCACCGGCCCGCTGGTCACGTCGACGGCGGTCGTCGACGGCGTCCCGTCGGCCGCCGGCCGCCGCACCGGCGCGTCGGCCGGCTCGATCATGCCCGCCTGCGACAGCGCCACCAGCAGCAGGCGCGCCTTGTCGCGGGGGATGCGGGCGCCGCCGATCACCGTCTCCAGCTTGGTGCGGCCGTCGATGTCCTGGATGAACCGCTGCTCGGCGGGATCGGACGTGATCTCCTGCAGCCGCAGCATGGGGTCGGGGCTCAGCGCGACGTACTTTCCGGCGTACACGGCCAGGACGGCGTCCTGTCTTTCGGTCGGGTAATGGCGGCGGATGCCTTCCAGGATCAGCGACGCGACCGAGCGGTCCAGGCGCAACGCGTCCCCCTCCGTGGCCTCACCCTGCTTGAACATGTACTGCCCGTCGGGCCAGGCGAACACCTCGAACAGCTTCGCCTCCAGCTGCTCGACCAGCGCCCGCGACAGGTTGTAGGGCGACAGCACGCCCATGTCGACCAGGATCTCGCCCTGCTGGCGGCTCTCCGCCTTCATCCGGCGCAGCGACTCCTGCAGCGCCTCGTTCGAGATCAGCCGCTGCTGCAGCAGGATCTGACCCAGGCACTCGCCCAGCACGTTGGAGCGCACCGACACCGGGTAGCCGTTGGCGAAGGAGACGATCTTCTTGGTGGTGTCGCGCATCAGCAGCAGCGAGCCGGTGGCCCGCCGCGCGAACAGCCGCTGCAGCAGGCGCGCGAAAGGCGTCCGCTTCAGCGTGCCGCGCAGATCGCCGCTCGAGCTGTCGCGCTCCAGCGAGCGGGCGGTCCGCTCGACGTCGCGCTTCTCGCGCCGCTGCTCGGGGTCGGGCACCACCGCCGTGGGCCGCGAGGGGGTGGGGCGGGGCAGGGGCGGCGCAGGCACCCCTGCCACCGTCGGGGCCGCCGCGGGCTCGAACAGCGCGTCCAGCTCGCCGCGCAGCTGTTCCAGGTCGGCCGGCGCCGTCAGATAGGTGGCGGGGGCGTAGCGCCGGACGGCCACGGACTTGTGGTTGGCGCCGCGAAAGCGGCGGCTGGCCAGGAACACGATCGGCGTCTGGCGCGTCTCCTGGTCCTTGCGGAGCTCGTCGGCCAGCAGGAAGCCAGAACCGTCGGACAGGCTGGTGTCCAGGATGACGGCGTCGGGCGTGCGCACGGCGATGCTGCGCTTCGCCCACGAGGCCTCGGTCTCTGCGGCGACCTCGTACGGCCCGTCGCGGAGGGCGTCGCCGACCCTCCGCTGCAGCTCGGGATCGCTCTCCACGACCAGCAAGTACGCAGGCATGGGGGCCAGTCTATATCGGGGGTGGCCGGGGCGGCGCGTGGACAAACGGCCGGCAGGCGGATAAGCAGGCGCAAGGCCATGGCAAACGAGCGGTCGAAGAAAGCGTCATCGCTGAATTCATCGAAGAATTCGCCGAAGAGTCCGTCCTCCGGGCGCGGCAAGGCGCCCCTGGCGTGCGTGGTGCTGGCGGCGGGGCAGGGGACCCGCATGCGCTCGGCGCGGGCCAAGGTGCTGCACGAGATCCTGGGCCGGCCCCTGGTCGCCTATCCGATCGAGCTGGCGCGGGCGCTGGGCGCCGACCCGGTGGTGGCGGTGCTGGGACATCAGCGCGACGCCGTCGAGCAGGCGCTGGCCGCTCGCTTCGGCGCGGGCGCCGTTCGCGTCGCCGAGCAGACCGAGCGCCGGGGGACCGGCCACGCCGTGCGCATGGCGCTGCCGGCGCTGCGCGGCGTGCGCGGCATCCTGCTGGTGCTGAGCGGCGACGTGCCGCTGGTGCAGCGCAAGACGTTGAGCGCGCTGGTGGGGACCGCCCGCCGCTATGGCTGCCTGGCGGTGCTGACCACCACCCCGCCCGATCCCAGCGGCTATGGACGCATGGTCCGCGACGGTCGGGGTCACGTGCTGCGCATCGTCGAGCACAAGGATGCCACGCCGGAGGAGCGCGCCGTCACCGAGGTGAACGCCGGCATCTACGCCGGTCCCATCGAGTTCTTCCGCGAGGCCCTGCCGCGCCTGCAGGCGCGCAACGCCCAGAACGAGTACTACCTGACCGACATCGTGGCCCACGCGGCCGATACGGTGGGCGTCTCGACCGTCGAGGCCGACTTCCCCGACGTGGGCGGGGTCAACGACCGGTGGCAGCTGGTCCAGGCCGAGGCGATGCTGCGCCAGCGCATCAACGCCCGCTGGATGGAGCACGCCACGCTCCGCGATCCCGCGTCGACGGTGATCGAGCCGGACGTGGTGGTAGGCGTCGACGTCGAGCTGGGCCGCGGCGTGGCGCTGCGCGGGAGCACCCGCATCGGGCACGGGGCCCGGATCGGCGACGGGTGCGTGCTGACGGACACCGAGGTGGGCCCGGGGGCGGAGGTGAAGCCCTACACGGTGGCCAGCGAGGCCGTGATCGGCGTCCATGCCAAGGTGGGCCCGTTCGCGCACCTGCGGCCTGGCGCGGAGCTGGGCGCCGACGCGCACGTCGGCAACTTCGTCGAGCTGAAGAAGACTCGCCTGGGCAAGGGCAGCAAGGCGAACCACCTGACCTACCTGGGGGACGCCATGGTGGGCGACGGCGTGAACATCGGCGCCGGCACCATCACCTGCAACTACAACGGTTACGAGAAGACGCAGACCGTGATCGAGGACGGTGCCTTCATCGGGTCGGATTCGCAGCTGGTCGCGCCCGTCACCGTGGGACGGAAAGCGGTGGTCGCCGCCGGCACCACGGTCACCGAGGACGTGCCCGCCGGCGCGCTGGCCATCGCCCGGGTCCCCCAGGCCGCGGTCACCGGTTACGCGCAGAAGCTGGCCCGCCGGTACGAGAGCGCGGCCAAGGCGGCCCGGCGCGCCTCACGGGTTTCCGGTTGACAGCCCAGGCGACCGCCTCATCATGAAGCGGTGAGGAGGATCCTATGGCGTTGTCCGTGAAATCCTATTTCGACCAGAAAGTGCCGGCGGCGCTCGCCGCGCACCCCGACAAGGCCAAGGACGTGGCGGCCATCTACCTCTTCAAGGTCAGCGGCCCGGACGGCGGGACCTGGACCGTGGACCTGGTGTCGTCCCCACCCACCTGTGTGCCGGGCGAGACGGTGAAACCGCAGTGCACGATCGAGTGCAGTGACGCCGACCTGCGCTCCATGGTCGAGGGCGGCATGCAGGCCGCCATGAACCTGTTCTTCTCGGGCAAGCTGAAGGTCAGCGGCGATCCCACGCTGGCCACCCGCCTGACGAAGCTGCTGCAGATGGCGAACTAGCGCCCCCCCGGGGGCAGCGGCCGGCCGGTTCCGTGCTGTTTCAGTCGAGCGCGGCCGCGATCTCGGGCTGACCCAGGGTGTCGCCGGTGCGGTGGAGCAGCAGGGCGCGCTCCAGCACGACCTCCAGCTCCCGGAAGTTCCCCGGCCAGGGGTGCTTCTCCAGCCGCCGCACCGCCTCGGGCAGCAGCACGATGGCGCGCTCCCGCTCGGCCAGCGGCAGGCCATCCACCTCGGCCGCGCCCACCAGCTCCAGGGGCAATCCCGCGGCCCGCAGCACCCGGTTCCCGGTCCATATGGTGGCCGGGCCGATGTCCTCGATGCGCTCGCGCAGCGGGGGCAACCACAGCGCCACACGCGCCAGCCGGTAGTACAGGTCGTGGCGCAGCCGTCCCGCCGCCACCTCGGCTGTCAGATCGCGATCCGATGACGCGATCACGCGCACGTCGAGGCGCTTGCCCCGCTTGCCCGGGGCGTCGTCGCCGTCCCCGTCCAGCTCGCTGGGGCGCATGCCGCCGCGACGCTCGCAGCGGCCGCTCTTCAGCAGCCGCAGCAAGGCGGTTTGCACCTTGGGACCCAGGCCCGAGAGCTCCTCGACGAAGATCGTTCCCCCGTCGGCGATCTCGGCCAGGCCGGGCCGCCGGGCGGTCCCGCACAGCAGGTCCAGGGCGTCCTCCTCGGGAAATCCCGCCACGTCGTAGCGGACCAGGGAGCCCCCCGGACAGGTCAGGTGCGCCAGCGCGCGGGCCAGGCCTTCCTTGCCCGTGCCCGGCTCGCCCACCAGCACGAAGTTCGTGCGGTACGGGCGGTCGGACAGCCGCTCGACCACGTCGAGGATCTTCGTCATGCCCGGGTGCGCGGAGGTCACGCGGATCATGGCGCCGATCCACTGCGCTGCGGCGGGATGCAGCGACTTCAGAGAGGGGATGCTGTCGAAAGACCTTCGCTCTCGGCCGATCGTCCTCACGTCAGCGCTTGAACCCCAGCAGAAGATCCATGGTCGCCTGATCCGCCGCCGGGAAGGTGAACTTCTCGAACTCGGTGGACTTGACCCACTTGCAGTCGGCGACGCGGACCGGACTGGGGGCGGCGTTGCCCACGATGGTGGCCTGGTACAGCGCCAGGTCGACCGAATACCCGTCGTAGTCGTGGGTGCGCCGGGCGATGCAGGCGCCCACGTTCACGTCGACGCCGACCCGCTCGCGAACCTCGCGCAGCAGGGCGGCGGCGTCGGTCTCTCCCTCTTCCACCTTGCCGCCGGGGAACTCCCACAGTCCTCCCAGGACTGCGGCGGGCCTACGTTGCGTGATCAGGTATCGTTCGTCCTGCGCAATCACCGCGGCGACGACACGCACATGCCGTGCTGCCATCCCAGCATCATACCCGCGCAGCCGCGGCTCTGTCGAATCCGGCGCCGGGCGGGTGGTCGCCCACGGCGTTGTCGGGCAGGCCATGCCCCCTCTGGCGGCCCGGGGCGATCGTGCTAAGCAGGGACGCATGGCCAAACGCGTGACGCCGACCGAAGCCGCTCAGTTGATGAACGAGGGATGGACCTACCTGGACGTGCGTTCGATCCCGGAGTTCGAGGAGGCGCACCCCACGGGCGCCGCCAACATCCCGCTCCTGCACGCGCAGGCGGGACGCCTGGTCCCCAACCCCGAGTTCCAGAAGGTGGTCGAGGCGAACTACCCGCGCGACGCGAAGCTGGTCGTGGGGTGCAAGGCCGGTGGCCGCTCGGCGCAGGCGGTGGGACTGCTGACCTCGCTGGGCTACACGAACCTCATCGACGTGCGCGGCGGTTTTGGCGGCGAGCGCGACGCCATGGGCCGCTCGGTGGTGCCCGGCTGGATCGAATCCAATCTGCCGGCCGCCAAGGGCAGCGAATCCAGCACGCCCTACACCACCCTGCAGGCGAAGGCCAAGCCCTAAACCCGTACCGCCGATCGCGGCTCGTAGGGTCGGGCCGGCGTCCCTCAGTCTTCCAGGTCGATGCCGTACTTCGCGCAGGCGGTCCGGACCATGCCGCGGTTGCGCTCGTCCAGGCGCTGGTACGACCGGAGGGCGCCGTCCTTGTCCTTCGTCGAGCACGAGCAGACGGCGATGATCTGGTGCGCATCGTTGGGGTTCGCCTTCGCCTTCAAGGCGCGCCGCGACAGCTCGAGGGCCTGACTGCACTGCTGGTGAAGCCAGGCCGTGCGCGCCTGATGGATCAGCTCGGCGGGGTCGGCCGGCGGGTCGGGCGGCGGCGCGAACTCGTCGACGAACGGCACGGCAGGCCGCGCCGGCGCCGGGCGAGCCGCCGCCAGGTGGGCCTTGGCGACGGGCGCCGCCTTGGGAACCGCCGCCGCGGCGACCGCCACGTGGGCCACCGCCCGGGTATGGCAGGTCTTCAGGATGTCCCGGGCCTGGCGGTTCTCGGGATCCTCCTGCTCGACCTTCTCGACCTCTTCCCGGGCGTCATCGCAGCGGCCTTGGGCGCGCGCCGCGTCCGCCAGATCCAGGTGAGCCTCGACGAACTGCGTCTTGATGTCCGGCAGCGCCTGCTCGGCCCGCGCCTTGTACATGCTGGCGGCGGGGATGGCCTCGAAGCGCGTCAACGCGACGTCCGGCTCCTTGGCCTTGGCCGCCTCCTGAAAGTCGGCGTACAGCTCGGCGCTGCGCCGCTCCAGGTCGACCTGCTTCTTCATGCCGCTCGCTCGTTCGCGCAGGGCCTGCTGGGCCTCGTCGTTCGGACCGGTGTTCAGCAGCAGATCCAGCGCGGTGACCGCGTCGTCCCACTTCTCCGCCTTCACGGCCGAGGCGGCGCGCTCGAAGTACTGCTCCGGGGTGGGACCGCGAGGCGCCACCGCAGCCTGCGCCGCCGCCGCCTCGGGGCCCGGCTCGGGCGAATCGCCGCCCTTGCGCAGCAGCAGCAGCACCACCACGCCCACCACGGCGACGCCGCCGCCGATGCCGCCGATCTTCAGAAGCCGGCGCGACGGGCTCGCGAACTCCTGAGGATCGTAGGTCCAGGTTTCGTTCGCCCCCACCAGGCGCAGCTTCACGTGACCGAGCTCGAGCACGTCGCCCGGCTGCACGTCCACCCGGTCGTAGGTTTCGCCGCCCACCCGCACGCCGTTCGCGCTTTGCAGGTCGACGACCGTGTAGCGCTCGCCGTCGCGCACGATCTTCGCGTGATGACGCGAGATCGAGGGATGGTTCAGGATGATGTCGTTCTCCTCGGTGCGGCCAATCACCAGCGAGGGGCGATCCAGGCGAAACTCCATGCCGCCCAGCGACGTGGTGACGACCACCAGACGGGCCGGCGGCGTACTCTGGCGGTCGCTCTGACGGTTCGACTCGACCAGCGTGCGCAGCGGGATGGTGGGGGCGGCGTCCGATGGCGCCACCGGCGCACCGTCCGCCGCCGGCGAAGCCTCGGGCGGGGCGCTCGCCCGCGCTGCCGCCGCCGCGTCGGGGACCGTCACGGTGTCGACGGGGTCCGGCATGCGCTGGACCGAAACGGGATGGTGCTCGGCCCCCTCCAGCTTGACGCCGAGCTTGTAGTCGCCGATCGAGACCTGATCGCCGTCGCGAATCGGCGTCGGCACCTCGATGCGCACGCCGTTCACGCGCACGCCCGTGAAGCTGCCCAGGTCCTCGATGATGACGCCGGCGTCGCTGGTCAGCAGCCGGGCGTGGCGGCGGGACACGTTCCGCTCGGTGAGGCGGATCGCGTTGCCCTCCTTCCGCCCGATGGAGAGCTCCTCGCGAACCAACGGAACGACGGTCGTCCTTCCCTCGTCATCCTCGATGATCAGCTTGTGCATGCGGTCCGATCCGTCCGCCCGATTTTCGTGACTTTATCCGCGTGGAAAATGTCGGTCAAGCGGAGCGCCGTCGGAAAACCCTGTAATCTCAGGTAGGTTGCGGGCGCGGCCCGACCGGGCCGGGCGCGCCGCAGGCCGGAATGACTCACGCGGACACGCGGGCGGCGCGGCTTCACTTGATCAGGATCAGGGAGGCGGCGATCACGATGGCCATGCCCAGGATGAACGCCGCCACGACGATGGCCACGGCCACGTTCTTGTTTTCCTGCAGCTCTTTACGGACATTGTAGGGCGTGATGACTTCCCACAGGTAGTACCCGATGATCAGCAGCACGATGCCGACGATGCCGAAGATCGACGCGTCGATCAGCAGCTTCCACAGCGGCATGGGCGGCGCCGGTGCTAGGGGCAGCGCGGTGGGGTCCATGGGCACGGGTCAGAGCCCGCGCAGGTCCGGGTAGGTCGTCATCAGATCCGTCTCGGTCAGCGAGTCGTTCGGATCCGCCGGTGTCCACACCACCTCGAGGCCCAGCAGTCCGTCGGGCGAGGCGCTGCCCAGCTGGGCCAGCAGCCGCTCGAGGTCGGCGCGGTCGCCCACCGACTTGAACCCGTCGACCGGGTTACGGGTGGCCACGATCAAGGTGACGACCACGTACTCCAGGGCCTCCTTGCCCTCCTCGGCGGCCTCGCTGGCCCGGCGCACCGCGCCGTCGGCGCTGCGCACGCGCTCGACCTGGAAGCGCGAACGCTCGGCCAGGCCCAGGCTGTTCATCTTGGTCTCCGCGTTCGTCAGGCTCATCGGGCCGCTGCCGTCCGCGCCGGCGTAGCGAATCGAGTCCTTTTCGCGCAGCAGCTCCAGCGAGGTCTGTTGCAGCAGGCTGGTCAGCCCGGCTTCCGTGCTGGTGTCGCCCTCCTCGGCGAAGCGGGCCAGGCGGTCCTGGATCCCGCGCGCCGAGCGGCCCAGCGCGATCTGCAACCGGTAGACGTAACCGCGGCCGGGGGCGACCTGGTCTTCATCGTCCTGGTTCTGGAACCAGCTGCCGCCGCCGCCCCGGGACCGGCGAGCCGCCCGGAACAGCGAGAACGCGGCGAAGCCCAGCACGCCCAGCACCAGCAGGGAGCCAAACCCGCCCCCGTACCCCATGCCGCCCCAGCCATATCCGAAGCTGGGCAGGAAGAAGAAGCTGTGGCCACCCCCGCTGTAGCCCGTGCCGTAGCCCGACGACCCGCGGGGCATGCTGAATCCACCGCCGGACCGGAAGCCGGACCGGCCGCTGAAGCTGCCCCCCGAGCGGGGACCGGCCAGCGCCAGCGCCGGCATCACCACCAGGGCGGCGACCAGCGCCATCACGCTCAGCACGCGGCCGACCAAGCCGGCACGATGCCGGGACCTGCGCTGGCTACGGAGTGGTGTTTCCATTTCGTCGGGATTCTAGCAGGTCGATGCGCGGGCCAGCGCGGCGCCAAGACGGCGCCCTCTTGGTTCTGCCGGCATCTCCTTGACCATTGAGAAACCAGGGCGCCGGGCCGGCCATTCCCGGGCGCAGACCGGCCCGTCGTCGAACCCCAGTGGGCCCGTTGCCGCGCCGGGAGGGCCGGGGGCGTGCCCAGGGCGTCCAAATGTCATTGCCCGGCCTGCGCGGGCCGGCGAAACTGAAGGGCGTGGGCACGGACGGCACGCTGGAGAGTTTCCGGACCCTGGGGCTGTCGCGGGAAGGGCGGCCGGTGCAGGGACGTCTGTGCCCCGGCGGCGCCCCGCGGACGCCGGCGTCGCCCCGTCAGCGGCTGCTGGTCTTTGGAGGCATTCACGGCGACGAACCAGCCAGCGTCGACGCGGTGCTGGAATGGGCCGCCCAGCTGGATCAGCGCCTCCACGCCGCCGATGTCTGGGTCATCCCCGCCGTGAATCCCGACGGTCTGGCGGCGGCGCGCAAGAACAACGCCGCCGACGTCGACCTGAACCGAAATTTCCCGGCCCACAACTTCATGCGGTCCTTTCCGCCGGGCTACGACCCCGGCCCCTCACCGCTGTCCGAGCCGGAGACCTCCCTACTGGCGGGGTTGCTGGACGAGGCCGCGATCGACGCCGTGGTGGCGGTCCACGCGCCGTTCGCGTGCGTCAACTTCGACGGTCCGGCCCGGGAATGGGCGGAAGGCGTAGGCGCGGCCAGCGGTTGGCCGGTGCGAGCGGACCTGGGCTACCCCACCCCGGGGTCGCTGGGCAGCTGGTGGGGCGGCGACCGCGGGCGCCCCATTCTGACGCTGGAGCTGCCCGCCGGACCGCTGGATTTCTTTCGGGCCCAGGCGTTGGCAGCCCTCAATCGGGCGTTAGATTGGTGGAACCCCGTCGGTGCCTCTATGAATCTGCGGGGAATTGGGTAGTATGCCTGCGGTTTCGCCCTGGCGCCCCCTGAACCCGGTCATGGACAAGGATCTCGAGCGTAGTTTTCTGGAGACGGTCTCAAAAGGTCTGGTTTCGCTTCCTTTCGACCTGAAGCTTTTGCTGGAAGCGGTGTCCGACGCAGACCTTGAGCACTCGGTCCGTGAACTGGCGGCTTCGGCCGTCGTTCACATCATCACGTCGAAGGACGGCAACGTCGATCCGCCGGTGCGCCACGTCGAGGACGTGGTGCTGCTGCGGCTGGCGCTGAAGCACATCGGCAGCGACGGCGGCGAAGGCGCCGAGGCCTTCCGGCAACGCTTCGCCGAGAACTACGAGGCGCTGGACGGCGAGCTGCAGACGTTCCGCAGCGTGCTGGGCGATGACGTGGTCGACTGGCTGGACAGCCGCTGGGCCGCCCTGCAGAAGGTTGTCTACGCCAAGAAGAAGATCCCGATGTTCGTCGACGACGAAGAGGTGGGGACCTTCCTTTACGACGAAGGCCTGAAGTTCGGCACGAACTACCCCATCTCCGAGAAGTATCTGGCTGGCCGGGTGAAGCAGGCCCAGCCCTTCGTGGATCACCTGGTCCGCAAGCGGGACCAGGACAAGAAGAAGATTCCGTCGTCGCCGTAGTCGGCGGGGTTGTGGATGGGTTGGCTCGCTTCAGAGACCGCGCTGCTGAGCGCGGGTCCCGGCGCGTTGCTGGACGTGGCCGCGCGGATCGCCGACGAGGGGCAGGTGCCCGATCCCGCCATCACCGAGGTGGCGCGGCTGGCGGCGCCGGCGCTGGCTGAGCTGCAGCCCGACAAGGTGCGGGCCGGGGTCGAATCGGTGATCATGGGGCGCAGCCTGGAGCTGGGGCTGCAGTGGATGCACGACGCGGGGATCCTGAAGGTGGTGCTGCCCGAGCTCGAGGCGACGGTGGACTTCTCGCAGGAGGCCGGCCGCCGGCACAAGGATGTCTGGGAACACACCAAGCAGGTGGTGCGGCAGGCGGTGCCCAAGCCGGCCGTGCGCTGGGCGGCCCTGCTGCATGACATCGGCAAGGTGCCGACGCGCGTGATGCTGCCCGACGGCCGGGTGACGTTCCACCGGCACGCCGAGGTGGGCGCGCGCATGTTCGATCCCATCGCCAAGCGGTTCGGCTTCGATCGCGACGGGCGGCAGAAGGTCCGCTTCCTGATCCTGCATCACCTGCGCGCGAACGCCTACGAGCCGTCCTGGACCGACGCGGCGGTGCGCCGCTTCGATCACGAGATGGGGGACCGGCTGGACGAGCTCCTCGATCTGTCGCGCGCCGACGTGACGTCGCGCCGGCCGGGCCGGCGCCAGGAGGCGGTGGCGAACATTCACGCCTTGAAAGAGCGCATCGTCGCCATCCGCGAGCTGGACGCGCGCATCCCGCCGCTGCCGCCGGGCCTGGGCAACGCCATCATGGAGGCGTTCAACCTGCCCCCCTCACGCCGCATCGGCGACATCCGCAAGCTGTGCCAGGACGCCGTCGAGCGCGGCGAGCTGCAGGAGCGCCAGGAAGCGCCGTACTACATCGAATATCTGCGCCGGAGCGGCGTCACCAGCTAGTGAGCTCGCGCGGCCCCGTGACCGGGCGAGGGTGAGCGGGTCAAGAGCGGGCGAAGAGCGACGAAAGAGCGGGGCAGGCGGGGCTGGACACTAGTCCCAGCTGTCCCCTTCCAGCGGCTCGTCGTTCTCCCAGTGCTTCAGGTTGCGGCGCTGGCGGCGCATGTCCAGCACCTGCCGGAGGATCATGCCCGCGCCGCCGAGACTGGCGATGATGACGCACACCCGGATGGCCAGCGGCATGGGGTCAGTCTGGCCCCGGTTGGCGTCGGGCGCCAGAGATGACAGATTTCCCGCACCATGCCCGAGCTGCCCGATCTGGTTCACGTCGAGCGGGTCCTGGGGGAGCGTCTGGTGGGGCGCCAGGTCGCGGACGCTCGCACCGGCGACCCGACCGTGCTGCGCATGATGGTGGCCGGCGACTTCGCCGCGGCGCTGGTGGGGCAGACGGTGAAGTCGGTGGAGCGGCGGGGGCACTTCATGCGGTTCGGCTTCGACGGCGACGTGGTGCTGGTCGTGAACGCCATGCTGGTGGGCAAGTACCGCCTGCTGCCGCCGGACGAGGCGCGGGGCGAGAAGGATCCGGTCGCCCTGGGGTTCGCGCTGGCGTTCGACGATGGCGCCGAGCTGCGGTACCTGGACGACAAGCGGATGGGCAAGGTGTACGTGGCGCGGCCGGCCGACGAGGCACAGATCCCCGTGTACAACGACCTGGGCGTCGACCTGCTGTCACCGGCGTTCGATCGGGCGCGCTTCGAGGCCATCGCCAAGAATCGCCGCGATCAGGTGCGGCCGTTCCTGATGGACAAGCGCGCGCTCGCCTCCATCGGGAACGCCTACGCCGACGAAATCCTGTTCGCGGCCCGCATCCATCCCAAGACCTTCGTCCGGACGCTGACGGTCGAGGACCGGGACCGCTTGTTCGCCGCCATCAACCAGGTGCTGCGCGCGGCCATCGACGAGATCGAGCGTCGCGGCGCGCCAGCCGACGTGAAGGTGCGCGATTTTCTGTCGGTGCGGGGGCGGGTGGGCAAGCCCTGCCCGAACTGCGGGACGAAGATCCGAGAGGTGCGGGTGAACGACTGGGACGCCTGCTTCTGCCCCACCTGCCAGCCCGTCACGCGCAGCCTGTTCATCGACTGGTCGCGCATCGGCCCGGCGGCGGCTACGGACCAGGCCCCGGCCGCCCCTGCTGAAGGTGGAAAAGCGCGACCGCGCCGGCGGTCGCGACGTTGAGCGAGTCCGCCCCCGGCGCCATGGGAATCGTCACCAGCCGATCGCAGGCGGCGCGTGCCGCCGGTGACAGGCCGGGCCCCTCCGCCCCCAGCAGCAGCGCCACCTTGGGCGGGCGGTGCACGGTCGCCAGCGGCGCCGCATCCGCGTCCACCACCGCGCCGTAGAGCGCGAAGCCCTGCCGCTTCAGCGCGCCCAGCTGGTCGGGCCAGAACGTCAGCCGGACCATGGGAAGCTGGAACACGGCGCCGATCGAGACGCGCACGGCCTTGCGGTAGTACGGATCGGCGGTGCGCGGCGACAGCACCAGGGCGTCGGCGCCCAGGGCGGCGGCGTTGCGCGCCGTCGCGCCGATGTTGTCGGCGCTGACGAGATCCTCCAGCACCACCACCGTGCGCGCCCAGGTGGGCAGCTCGACGTGCTGCGGGCGCTGGCCTATGGCCAGGCAGCCGCGGTGCACGTGAAAGCCGGTGATGGCGTCCAGCACCGCCTGCGAGGCGGAGAACACGGGACAGGTGACGCCGGCCAGCGCGTCGCCCAGCGTCTGCAACCGCAGCGGGGTGGCCAGCACCGACAGCACGGGCAGGCCGCTGCCCAGCAGCCGGCGCACCACCAGCTCGCTCTCGGCGACGAAGCGCCCCCCCTCGGCGCTGAGGTCGCGGTCCTTCATGTGTCGATAGTCAGCCAGGCGCGGGTCGGCCGGATCGCTGACGGTCTCGAAGGGCGGAGGCGTCGAGGGCACGGTCACTCAGGCGAAGGCGCGGCCGAAGATCTCGCCGAAGGCCACCCGCGTCCGCTCCTTCACCGCCTCCATGTCCACCGCTCGCCCCGTGACGCTGACCAGTGAGCCCATCACGTTCGCCTCCAGCCCGCACGGGTTGATGGCGGTGAACCGCGACAGCTCCGTCGAGACGTTCAGCGCGAAGCCGTGCATGGTCACCCACTTCTTCACGGCCACGCCGATCGAGGCGAGCTTGCGCTTGTCACCGGTGCGCGCGTCGTCGGTCCACACGCCCGTCCATCCAGGGTTGCGTGTTCCGGTCACGCCGAAGGGCGCGATCCCGCGGATCAGGCCCTCCTCCAGGTTGCGCAGGTACTGGCGCAGGTCGCGCTCGTCCTCCCGCAGCAGGAAGATGGGATAGCCGACCAGCTGGCCGGGGCCGTGGTAGGTGACGTCGCCGCCCCGCTCGATTTCGAAGACGGGGATGCCGGCCACCGCCAGCAGGTTCTCGCGATGCGTGCCCCGTCCCAGCGTGATGACGTGCGGGTGTTCGACGAACACCAGCGTGTCTGGGATCTCACCCCGCTGGCGCGCGCCCAGCAGCTCGCGTTGCATCGCCCAGACCTCGCCGTACTCCCGGACCCCGAGATCCAGCAACCGCGCTTCGTGAGCCACCCAGGCAATCTAGCAAACGGCGGCACCCCACGGCTGCCGCAGCAACGAGACGGCGCCAGTTGCGCTCAGGCGGCGCGAGCCAGGCGCCGCCTGCGCAGGGCGGGAGCCAGCAGGCAACCGATGCAGATCAGCCAGCCGCCCAGCGATATCGCGGCGCCGACCCAGAAGGTGCGCGGGGAGAAGCGGGCCACCACCTGGTGTCGTCCAGCCGGCGCGTCCATCGCTCGCAGGCCGTGCGCCACTTCGCGCATCGGAACGAAGGGTCCCCCGTCGATGGACCCCTTCCATCCGGGAAAGTACACCTCGTTGAACACCAGCGTCCGCTGCGCGGGCAGGTTGATGGTGTAGGTGACCTGGTCGGGCAGGTAGCTGTCGATGGCGTAATCGACCGGGATCGCGCCTGCCGCGAAGGCCGGTCCGGCGTCGGGGACCGGTCCTGCGAAGGCCACCACCTTGGCCCCGTTGGTCACGAAGTCGATGAAACCGGCCGCGATCAGGTCGGAGAAACGGCGCAGCTCGAACGGCCCATAGGTCCCCACGAAGAACGACTTCGTGGTGTAGCCCAGGTTGGTGCGCACGTCCTTCAGCGAGGGCAGGGCCGACCGCGTGATGCGCGCCTTGGCCACGTCGAAGGTGGCGGTGTGCTCGTTGTCGAGGGCCTGCCACCAGGTCACCGGCGCGTCGTGGCCGACCACCAGGTAGTTCAGATGAACCTGCGAGCCGACGTCCAGCGCCGCCAGCACGATCAACGCCCGGGCCAGGCGCGGGCTGGGACCCAGCCGTCGATAAGCGACCAACGCCACCAGCAGCCACAGAATCTCGGCCATGACGGGGCCGGCGACGCGGTCCGAAAACATGACCGGGGTGACCGACTGAAAGATCGTCCAGCGCAGCACCACCAGCCCGGCCCCCAGGACCACGAGCAATGCCAGGAAGGCGCGACCCAGAAACACTTCCAGCGAGCCTGTCGCTGCCCCAGGCAGGCTGACGGCCGGCGGTCCGTTGCCGTCAGCGGGCCGGCGCAACAACAGCTCCAGTCCCGCGCCGGCCAGCAGCGCGCCCCCCAGGATGGCGACGGCGCGGGCGTCCAGGCTGGGGAATCGCGACAGATTCAGGCCGTGGATCAAGACGTGCATCGCCGTGCGAACGAAGAACGAGCCGCCCAGCGCCATCAGCAATGCGAACAGCGAACCCCAGGCCAGCGCCGCCGTCAGACGATCGCGGCGAAAGACGAGGGCGGCCGCCACCAGGGGGATCGCCACGATCCCGAAGTACAGGCCACGCATGGACACGTCGATGTTCCCCCCGTCGGATACGACGTCCAGCCCCACCCCGAAGATCAGGTGCGCCAGATCCTTGAAGCTCATCGCTTGCGCCAGCGCCTGTTGCGTCGTCAGGGGCTCGCCGCGCGCGAACGCCGACCGGAAGACCAGCTGCGGCAGCCAGTATCCGGCCCCCAGGGCCAGCGCCAGCAGCACCGCGCCCCCCAGCCCGCGCAGGAAGCGCTTGCGCTGCCGGGCATCCATGTCCCAGCCCAGGACCACCGCCCATCCGCCGAGCCACAGCGGCGACAGCAGCACGACGCCGGGATAGCCGCTGACCAGGAACAGATAGGCCACGAACGCCAGCAACACCGTCGCTCCGCGCCGCTCTTGTGCCAGCCGACGCAGCGCCCACAGCAGCCAGGGCAGCAAGCTGAAGGCGTTGACCACGTCCAGGTGCTCGCAGTGCGCGATGCGCGCCGCGCTGAAGTTGTACGCCAGGGCCGCGAACAGGGCGGCGGACCGGCTGTGCCACAGGGAAGCGGCCAGCACGTAGCAACCCACGCCGCCGGCCAGGAGGGTCCAGATGATCTGCCGCTGGGCGGTGACCATGTCGTAGCCGAACAGCCCTCCCACCAGCCAGGTCACCGGCGACCAGAGCTGGTTCTGCGGGTTCAGGAAGAACGGAATGCCCGCCTCGCCGTACGGGTACCAGAGCGGCAGCGTCCGCGCCTGGAACGCGTCGCCGATGAAGACCAGGAAGCGATGATAGGAGTCGACGAAGTCCCAGGGGATGTGAACCGAGGGCCAGCCGCCTTCCCGGAACAGCGAGCGGGCGAACACCATTACATGCAGCGCGGCCAGCGCCAGGATCGCCAGCGCGTGACCTGTCCAGGATCTCTCTGCCAACGCGCGCACGCGGCGAAGCCAGCGCGGTGACACCTCAACGTCCCCCGGCGGCGGCCCAGCGGCGGACCGCCGCCGTGACCACCTCGACCTCTTCGTCTCGCAGATCGGGGTACAGCGGCAACGACACGATCCGGCGCGCGAAGGCGCGCGCCACCGGAAACGAGCGCCCGCCCGCCCAGGCCGGGTCGCTCGCCGCCTGATCCGGCATCGGGATCGGGTAGTGCACCAGCGTCTCCACGCCGTCCGACTTCAGCGCCTGCTGAAAGGCATCCCGCCCGCTCTCACCCTCGTGGCGATCGATCAGGACGGCGTACAGGTGATGGCTGGAGACGCTGCCCGCGGGGGGGCCCACCACGGTCAGCTCAGGAAGGCCCTCCAGCGCCGCATCATAACGGCGCGCGATGTCGGCCCGCCGCTGATTCTCCTGGCTCAAGTGTCCCAGACGCACGGACAGGATCGCGGCCTGCAAGGGATCCAGACGGGAATTGAAGCCGCGATCGACGTGTTCGTAGCGGTTGCGCTGGCCGTAGTTGCGCAGTCGACGCAGGCGGTCCGCCACCGCGGCGCCCGAATCGGTCGAGACGGCGCCGGCGTCGCCGAACGCGCCCAGATTCTTGGTGGGATAAAAGCTCCATGCGGCGGCGTGTCCGAAGGTGCCGGCAGGGCGGCCGTCGCGGGACGCACCATGGCTCTGCGCGCAATCCTCCACGAAGGACCAGCCGCGCCGATCGGCGAGCGCTCGCAGACGTGCGGCGTCCGCCATGTGTCCGAACAGGTGAACGCAGATGACCGCCTTGACGTCCTGTTCCGTCGCGGCGGCCACCGCCTCGACGTCGATCAGCCCGTGCTGGTCGACGTCCACGTACAGCGGGGTCGCGCCGGCCTGATACACCCCGACCGTCGTCGGATATGCCGAGATAGCCGGCACGATCACGCGATCGCCGGCGCCCACGCCCAGGGCGCGCAGGGCCAAGGCGATGGCGTCGGTGCCGTTCGCCACGCCCACCACCTGCTGCACGCCCGCGAAGGCCGCGAACTCGCGCTCGAACTTCTCGATGGGCGGGCCGCCCACGTACCAGCCGCTGGCCAGCACCGCGGACACCGCCGCGTCGATCGGCTCACGCAGCCGGCGGTAGACACGGCCGGGATCGTTGAAGGGGACGGTCACCTTCAACCTCTCCCGCCGGACGTTGCCGCCTTCGCTGCCAGGAAGGTGTCGTAGTCGCGAATGTAGTCGGCGGGATCGTAGGCGTGCGACGCGAACACCCATAACAGGGCGTCACTCGAGTACCGGTACTGTGTCCCCCACACCATGGGCGGAATGTAGAGGGCCAGTTCCGGGGAGTCGAGCACGAATTCCTGCCGGTGGTGGGCGTCGTCGCAGACGACGTTCACGGTGCCGCGCAGGCACACCAGCATCTGCTCGCAGACCTTGTGCGCGTGCTCGCCGCGCACTTCCTTGCTGGGGACGTCGAAGATGGCGAAGCAGCGCTGGGGCGCGAAGGGCAGATCCTTGCGGACCTCCCAGACGCCCAGATCGCCGCGCAGATCCCTGACCAGGGGTTTGTGCAGCAGGCGAACCCCCTCTACCACCGGCGTCACGTCCGCAGGCTGGCCCCCGCCGGCGGAGAGCATGCCGGCGGCGGGGGGTGTCTGCGAGACATAGCGCACGATGCGCGCCGGGTTGCCCACCACCAGCGCGTGCGGCGGCACCGACCGGGTGACGACGGCCCCGGCGCCCACCAGCGCGCCCGCGCCGATGGTCACGCCCGGCAAGATGGTGGCGTTCGCGCCGATCGAGGCACCCCGCCGCACGAAGGTGGGCGGATACTTCTCCAGGTACTGCTTGCTGCGGGGAAAAGGATCGTTCGTGAACGTGACGTTGGGGCCGATGAAGACGTCACTCTCCACGTGCACGCCGTCCCACAGCTGAACGCCGCACTTGACGGTGACGCGGTCTCCGACGGTCACGTCGTTCTCGATGAAGACGTTGTCGCAGATGTTGCAGTCCTGGCCGATGACCGCGCCCGGCAGCACGTGCGCGAAGGCCCAGACGCGCGTGCGCGCCCCGATTCGCTCCCCCTCGACCAGCGCCTTGGGGTGAATGAACACCCCGTCGTCTTCATGTGCCACGTTCGAACTTCTCCTGCGAGCGGACGATGTAGTTGGGGCGGCCCTTGGTGTTCTCGAAGGTGCGCCACACATAGCTGCCCACCACACCCAGGCCGAAGCAATTCAGGCCGCCGAAGAAGGTGACCAGCAGAACCGTGGCGGCGTACCCGGGGACGGGGATCTCCGAGAACAGCTTCGCCGACAGCACCAGCATGGCGAACAGCAGGCTGCCCAGCAGACCCAGGGTGCCCAGCGTCAGCAGCGCCTTGATGGGGACGTCGGTGAAGCTGAACAGGCTGTCGGAGAAATAGCGGACCTTCTTCTTCAGCGTCCAGCCGGACTTCCCTGCCAGCCGCTGGCGCCGGGCATAGGGCACCGCCTGGCGGCGGAAGCCCACCCAGAACAGCAGGGCCACCAGCGAGCTGTGGCGCTCGGGCAGGCCCACGATGACGTCGCGAACGGCGGTGGTGCAGCCGAAAACGTCCACCCCGCCGGCGGGGATGGCCGGCTCGACCAACCGCCGGAACAGTCCCCAGAACGTGGCGCTGGCCAGACGTGACAGCAGGGGGTCGGCGCGCGATACGCGGTGCCCGATCACGACATCCGTGTCGCCCTTTCGGAGGATCCGGTCGAACTCCAGGACCATCTCCGGCGGCTCTTGCAGGTCGGCGGCCATGACCGCGCAGCGGGGACCGCGGGCCGCAGCCAGGCCGGCGCGGATGGCGGCAAACGAGCCGAAGTTTCGCGACAGGGACAGCAGCTGGGAGCGGAACGGTTCCTCCGGCAGGGCGGTGGCCAGCCGCAGGTAGCTGTCGTCCGGGCTGCCGTCCACCACGCACACCAGCTCGAACTCGTGTTTCAACTGCTGGTCCAGCTCGCGCACGGCGCCCAGCAGCGCGTCGATGTTCGGCGCATTCTTGTACACGGGGACGATCAACGACAGCATGGTTGGACGCGCGAAAGACCCGACGGCGAATGCAGGAAGCCTGCCAGCCTTAGCGATTGATGATGTGAATCGCCTCGCCCAGGCTGGCCTTGGCCGCTTCCATGATCGCCTCGGGCAGCGTTGGGTGGGCGTGGATGGTCAGCGACAGGTCGTCGGCCAGCGCGCCCATCTCGATGGACAGCGCCGCCTCGGCGATGATGTCGGAGGCGCCGTTGCCCACCACGTGGATGCCCAGCACCTCCTTCGTGCCGGCGTCGATGACCACCTTCACGAAGCCGTCGGTGTCGGCGTTCGCCACCGCCCGGCCCAGCGCGGTGAAGGGGAACTTGCCGATCTTGACCTTGCGGCCCTTCGCCTCGGCCTCGGCGGCCGTGATGCCGGCGGTGGCGATCTCGGGATCGCTGAAGATGACGGCGGGGATGCAGCGCACGTCCATCTCGGCGCGGTGACCGGCGATCACCTCGGCCACCACCTCGGCCTCGTGCGAGGCCTTGTGGGCCAGCATGGGCTGCCCGACCAGGTCGCCGATGGCGTAGATGCTGGCCACGTTCGTCTTCAGCTGCTTGTCGACCGGCACGAAGCCCCGCTCGACCTTCACGCCCACGGTCTCGAGGCCCAGGTTCTCGGAGTTGGGCCGCCGGCCCACGGCCACCAGCACCTTGTCGGCGTCGATGGTGGCGGTCTCGCCCTTGTCGCCCACCTCGACGGTGACGACGGCGCGATCGCCCTTGTCGGTCCACCCCTTGGCCTTGGCGCCGGTCAGCACCTCGACGCCCAGCTTCTTCAGCTTCTTGCTCACCACCGCCGCCAGCTCGGGATCGCTGCCGGCCAGGATGCCGGGCAGCGCCTCGACCACCGTCACGCGCGCGCCCAGCTTGGCGTACAGCGTGGCCATCTCGATCCCGATGTAGCCGCCGCCGATCACGACGAAGCGGCCGGGCACCTGGTCGAACGCCAGCGCGCCGGTCGAGTCGACGATGCGGTTGCCGTCGAACTTGAAGCCTGGGATCTCGATGGGACGCGACCCGGTGGCCACGATGATGTTGTCGGCCGTGATGGTGGTCTTCGTCTTGCCGTCGTCCAGCTCGACCGTGCGCGGGCCGGTGATGCGGGCGGTGCCGGTGCGGTAGTCGCAGCCGTTGCTCTTCAGCAGCGAGCGCACGCCCCCGGTCATCTTGGCGACGACCTCGCCTTTCCACGACTGCATCTTCTTCATGTCGACCCGGACATTGTCGGCCAGGATGCCGATGTCAGCGCCGTGCCTGGCCTTGTCGAAGATCTTCGAGGCGTTGATCAGCGCCTTGGATGGGATGCAGCCCACGTTCAGGCAGATGCCGCCTGGCTGATCCTTCTCGACGACCAGCGTCTTGATCTTCAGCTGGGCGAGGCGGATGCCGGCGACGTAGCCGCCGGGGCCGGCGCCGATGACGAGTGCTTGGACCTGCAGAGATTCGGTAGCCATGGTTGTCTTCTGATGCCGGGGGTTAGGGTTTCGCTATCTTGTGCGCGTTCACGTTCGCCACGAACTTGCAGTTCAGGGTTTGAAGGTTGCCCAGGACGTCGGCCAGCATCAACACGACGTTGGCGGTCCCCACGATCTGGGAAGGGGGCGCCTTGCCGGGCGTGGGTTGCAGCAGCTGGAAGGTCCAGGCCTGATCTCCCATCGTCACGGGCGAGAGGACCAGGTTCTCCCCGGTCGAGGCGTTGATCGTCAACTGGCAGGTCGGCGCCGCGCTGGTGTAGGGATCGGGATTCAGCAGCGTCGCGGTGTGATGGCTGGGATCCACGTGATAGTTCAGCTGGCAGCTGCCCTGCACCTCGACGATGTCGGCCAGCACGCCGGACTCGATGGTGAACGAGCTGTTCCAGATGCTGAACGGCTGATTGTGCAGATCGACCTCGCCCGGACAGTCGATGGACGAATCATCCTTGTCGATCGTCCACACGCCGTCGTACTCGGCGAACGGGTCGGTCCCCGGGGACAGTCCATTGTCCCCGCATCCTGCCAGCAGCGCGCCCGCGGTCATCGACAGCAGCAACGCTCCGGCACGGCGAGCCAGCGCCCGGGGCACGAGCACGAACCGCGACGGGTCTCTGGTGGTCATGGTGGCCTTTCTGGGGGGCGGGTCGACGAAGGGCAGGAGAGTACCGCACCCGGCGCCTCGCGGCATCAGGGCAGCGAGCGGCCGGCGAGGCGCGCCCCTTCCAGCGGGGCCCGGCCTCTACTTGGCAGCCCGGACGCGCTCCAGCTCGCTCAGCTGGTCTTGCAGGGCGGCCGGGGGGCTGACGTACACGTCCTCGATCAGCGAGCGCAAAGCGGGCGGGGGGACCTTCTCTTCAGCGCTGATGGCGTTGCGGATGGCCACGTTCAACTCGTCATCCAGCGCGCGGGCCCTGCCGTCGTCCAGGTGTCCGGCGGCCTTCAGCCACAGGCCCAGGCGCTTCAGCGGGTCGCGTGCCGTCCAGGTGGCCAGCTCGTCCTCCGAACGGTAGCGGCGCGCGTCGTCGGCGGCGCTGTGCCCGCCCATCCGATAGGTCACCGCCTCGATCAGCGTCGGGCCCTCGCCGCTGCGCGCGCGGTCGACCGCCTGCCGCGTGGCCTCGTACAGCGCGAAAACATCGTTCCCGTCCACGCGGACGCCCGGTATGCCATACGCCAGCGCCTTGACCGCGAACGTCTCCGACGCACTCTGCGCCTGGGCCGGCGTGGCCCCCGCCCAGCCGTTGTTCACGCAGATGAACACCGCGGGCACGTTGAACACGGCGGCGAAGTTCACGCCGGTGTGGAAGTCCTCGGCGCTGGTGGCGCCCTCGCCCAGGTAGGCGAGCACCACGGTCTTGTCCTTCTTGATCTTGGCGGCCCAGGCCAGGCCCGTCGCCTGGGGAAGCTGCGTGGCCGCGCACCAGGACATGGGGAGCACGCGCAGCTCGCGTGGCGTCACGGGGTGGGCCGGCATCTGGCGGCCCTTCCCCAGATCGTGGGCGTTGCCCAGCTGCTGGGCCACGAAGGCTGGCAGCGGCAGGCCGCGCAGCAACGCGGCGCCCGCTTCCCGGTGGGCGGGCACGATCCAGTCGGTCTTCTCCAGGGCGGCCAGGGGGGCCACCACCGTGGCCTCCTGGCCGCGCGCATCGGCGTAGAAGCTCAGGCGTCCCTCGTGCTGCAAGGCGGTCATGCGCTCGTCCAGCAGGCGGATCAGGCGCATCTCGCGGTACAGGCGCACCCAGTCGCCCGCGGGCAGCGCCGGCACCTTCGCCTTGTCGGCGCGCCCCTCGGCATCGAGGATCGTCAGCAGGCCCGTGGCGCGCGCGTGGGCGGCGTCGCTCCACACCTCCACCAGCTCGGACACCACGTCGCCCATGCCGGCGCGAATCTTCTCGCGCGGCGAGGGGGCGCGGCTTTGCCGGGCGGCGTCGTCGCGCGAGGGACCGGGGCTCTTTTCGGTGTTCGCGTCCGCCGGCGGAAGTTTCTGCTTCTGCGCCATCAGAACAGGTCCACCATCAGCAGGCCCGGGTTCTCCAGCGAGGCCTTGATGTCGGCCACCAGGCGCGCGGCATCGTAGCCGTCGACCACCCGGTGATCGACGGAGATCGACAGGTTCATCATGTCGCGGGCGACGATCTTGTCGCCCGCCGCCACCATCGGGCGGCGCGCGATCTTGTGCACCCCCAGGATCGCCACCTCGGGGAAGTTGATGATGGGCGTGGCCCCCAGCCCACCCAGCGTCCCCAGGCTGGTGATGGTGAACGTCGAGCCCGACAGCTCCTCGCGGGTGGCCTTGCCGGTGCGGGTGGCCTCCGCCAGGCGTTCGATCTCGCGCGCCAGCTCGACCAGCGTCTTGTTGGTGGCGTCGCGGACCACCGGCACGATCAGGCCGTTGTCCGTGGCGGTGGCCAGGCCGATGTGGTGCGCTCCGCGCTGCACGATCTCGCCGGCCTTCTCGTCCAGCGTCGAGTTGAGCTGGGGAAACTTCGCCAGCGCCAGGGTCGTGGCCTTGATGATGAACGGCAGAAACGACAGCTTCACGCCACGGGCGGCCAGCTTCTCGTTCGTCTTGGCGCGGACCTGCACCAGATCGGTGCAGTCGACCTCCTCCCAGTAGCTGAAGTGCGCGGCCGTGTGCTTGGCGTGCACCAGGTGCTCGGCGATCTTCTTTCGCACGCCGCGGAAGGGGAGGCGCACGTCACCCGCCAGCGGGGTGGGCGAGGAGGCGGGCCTCGCCTGGGGCGTGACCGCCGGCGCGGCGTCTCCACCGCCATGTTTGCGGACGTCGTCCGAGGTGATCCGTCCGGCGCGCCCCGTTCCCACCACCAGCCGGATGTCGACGCGCAGCTCGCGCGCCAGCTTTCGCGTGGCCGGGGTGGCCAGCACCATCGTGTGGGCGCTGCTCGGCACCTCGGCCGGGGCCGCCGCCACGGGCCCCGCCGCCACCGGCGTCTTGGCCGCCGGCGCAGCCGCCGTCGGGGCCGCCCCGTCCAGCTCGATCGTCAGCAGGACCTTGCCCACGGGGCAGATCTCGCCCTCGGCAAACAGCCGCTTGCCCACCCGGCCCGCGCGTGGCGCCGGGATCTCCACGGTCGCCTTGTCGGTCATCACCTCGACCAGCGGCTGATCCTCGCGGACGATGTCGCCCTCGTTGACCAGCCAGCGGACCACTTCGCCTTCGACGACACCTTCGCCGATGTCCGGCAGTTTGAACTCGTACGTCATCGGGCGCCTAGAAGTTCACCACGCGCTCGACCGCGTCCAGGATGCGGGCGGCGTCGGGCAGGTACTCGTGCTCCAGCGTGTAGGGGAACGGTGTATCGAAGCCGGTGACGCGCAAGATCGGCGCCTCCAGGTGCAGGATGGCGCGCTCCTGGATCGTCGCGGCCAGCTCGGCGCCGAAGCCGCAGGTGCGCGGCGCCTCGTGGACGACCACCACCCGGCCGGTCTTCTTCACCGAGGTCAGGATGGCCTCGATGTCGAAGGGCAGCAGCGTACGCAGGTCGATGACCTCCAGGTCGTAGCCGAGCTGCGCGCCCTGCTCGGCCGCCTCGACGCAGGTGTGAACCATCGCGCCCCAGGCCAGGATCGTCACCTGATTGCCGGGACGTACCGTCTTCGCCACGCCGAGCGGGATGGTGTAGTCCTCGACGGGCACGTCACCCTTGGCGGCGCGGTACACGCGCTTCGGCTCCATGAAGATGACCGGGTCGTCGTCGCGGATGGCGGATAGCAGCAGGCCCTTCGCGTCGACGGGGTTCGACGGAATCACCACCTTCAGGCCCGGGACGTGGATGAACAGCGCCTCGGGGGATTGCGAGTGGTAGTGGCCGCCCTTGATGCCGCCGCCGACGGGCGTGCGGATGACCAGCGGCGCGGGATACTCACCGCCCGAGCGGTACCGCATCTTCGCCAGCTCGTTCACGATCTGGTCGTAGGCCGGGTAGATGAAGTCCGCGAACTGGATCTCGGGGACCGGCCGCAGCCCGTACAGCGCCATGCCGATGGCCGTGCCGATGATCCCGGACTCGGCCAGCGGCGTGTCGATGCAGCGCTCGGCGCCGAACTCCTCGTAAAGCCCGGTGGTGGCGCGGAACACCCCGCCGAACCGCCCGACATCCTCGCCCAGGACCAGCACGCGCGGATCGCGGTGCATCTCCAGCCTCAGGGCGTCATTGACGGCCTGGATGATGTTCATTTCGGGCATGCAGCTCTCTCGTTCTTTCCCTTGGCCTGCTCTGGTCTTCGCTGGGTTTTCTCTTGGTTTCCTGTGGCGTTGCCGCGAGGAGGACGGCCGGGCCGGGCCCCGCCGCGGACAGGGGATACGTCAAGCCAGGCCCGGAATCAAGACGCATCATGGGACCGGGCCGCCGGTCGCCAACCGGTATGGACGTTGCACGGTTTCCGGCCCCAGAGGAAGGAGCCCGACCATGACCAACCGACAGGCACTGCCAGGCGCCGACACGAAGACGAACAGCAAGGCCCCTGCGGGCACGAAGCTGACGAAGGAGGGCGGAGCGTCGATCAAGACCAACGGGGGCAGCGCGCCGAAGGGCGCCGACAGCGCGAAATGGCGAGGAGAAGAGGTGTCGCCCCCGCCCGCGAAGGTCAAGTCGTCCGCGGAGGAAGCGGCGGCGCGCGCCGAGGGGAATGGCCCGGTACGGGCAGAGGTCGCCGCCCGGGACCCCAACCCGGGCACGTTCACCGAGAAAGGCCCGGCCCGGCGTCCGCGCGCGGACGACCCGGACGCCGCCGAGAACGAGGAAGAGAAGCGGCGGAGCGCCGCTGAAGATCACGCGGCACAGTCGAGCCGGCATCCCCCGTACGGCAGACTCTGAAACGCCGGGCGCTCCGGCGTAACGGCGTGGGATCCCGCGGCGGCCTACCAGCGCGCCCCAGGCCGGCCGGATCGCCGTTTGCATCTGAAAGTGGAAGGAAAGCCGGCGCCGCCCGCGGACGCAGGGGGCGCCGGCCAGCAGTCGCGAAAGGAGGACCCATGACCAGCGGCAGACGAAGCAACCGAAGTGGTCGTCGGACCGGAGCGCAGAGGAAGTCGGCCCGGCGCAACGTGCGCAAGGCCGCACGGGCGGCCAGGCAGCGACGTACGATCGCCAAGCTGCCCAAGAAGACGAGGAGCGCCCTGGGGAAGCAGGCGAACAAGGTCAAGAGGCAGCGCCGCGCGGCCGGAAGGAGCGCCCGTCATGGAAAGACCTAACACGCGCGTGCGGCCCGGAAGCTGGTCCGCGGCGCACCCGAACGAGGGCGACAACGAACAGTGGAAGGGGAGCCCGTCGCGCGAGACGACGCACGATCGCGGCAGCGACGCCGACGTCGCGTCGGATCACGCGAAGACCGAGAACACGCCCGGCGCCGGCCGGACGTCGCGCGCTCGCGTCCCTGGGACGCGACGGCGGCCCACCCGACACTGACAGCCCGGCGGCGCCCGCGCGGCCGGGGCCCGGTGGGACAGACCGGCGCCTGGCCGTGCGCGGGGCGCACCAGCGGCCGGCCCCGCGCCGTCCGTGATTTGCCGGCCGCTGGTGCGCCAGCGCGGGAACGGGCAGACTGGGCCTGGCACGGGGGGAGCCGGCGATGTCTTTCATCATTCACCCTGGGGAAAACCTGCCGCACGCGCTGAAGCGCGCAGGGCGGGCCGAGCTGCGCAAGGGGCGAAAGGCGCTGCAACGGGGGATTGCTCCCGGAAGCGCTGCCGAGACCGCGCATGCCTTGCGAGTGGCGACGAAGAAGGTGCGTGCCCTGGCGCGCATGGTCGAGCCGGTGGTGGGCCGCAAAGCCCGGCAGGCCAATCGCGAGATCGGGGCCTGCGCGGCGCTGATGGCGGCGGTCCGCGACGCCGACGTGGCCGTGCGCACTTTCGAGAAGGTGCGGGCGCAGCTTCCGGCGCGCATGCGTGGGGCCACCGACGGCGCCCGGGCCGCGCTGGCCGAGCGCTTGCGGCACGAGGCGCACAGCCTGGACACGGCGGGCGGCGGCGACAAGACGCTTCGTAAGCTGACGCGCGCGCTGCACGAACAGCAGCACCGCGTGAGCCGGTGGATCCCGCGGGGGCGCCGCTGGAAGAACCGCTGGAAGACGGCCGGCGCCGGGCTGGAGTCCGGCTACCGGCGGGCGCGGAAGGCCATGCATCGCGCCTACCGAGATCCGAACGGCGACACCTTCCATGCCTGGCGCCGGGCGGTGAAGGCGCACCGCTATCAGCTCCGCCTGCTGTCACCGTGCGCCCCGGCCGAGCTGAATCGCCGCGCCGCCGAGCTGGGTCGCCTGGCCGAATGGCTGGGCCAGGAGCACGACCTGACCATGCTGCGGCGAACGCTGCGGGCCAATCGTTCCTGGTTCGGCGAGGAGTCCGACGCCTACTACGAGGTGATTCGCCGGATCGATCAGCAGCGGCGCGAGAAGCGTCTGCAGGCGTTGCCGCTGGGCGAACAGCTGTTCGCCGAGCCTCCGCGCGAGCTGGGCCGGCGCATGCGGCAGCACTTTCGCGATTTCCGGAGAACGCCTGCGCCCGAGGGGAAGGCGGCGAACGCCGCGTGACCGTCGCGGCGCCACCGGGAATACATCCTTGACAGGGCTGGAGAGCCCCGCAAGTTGTTGGGGCCGCCGATGCCCGCCGCTGACGCCACGTCCGTCCTGATCGCGGGAGCCGGTCCGTCCGGCCTGGCGCTGGCGTTGTGGCTGGCCCGGGCGGGCGTGCGTCCGCGGATCATCGAGCGCGAGCCGGCTCGCCCCACCACGTCGCGCGCCATCGCCGTCCAGGCCAGGACGCTGGAGCTTTATCGCCAGCTGGGCATCGCCGACCAGATCATCGCGCACGGTCTGCGCCTGGACGCGCTGAACTTCTGGGTGGGTGGAACCCGGGTGGCCCGCTTGCCGTTCGGCGAGCTGGCGCGCGGCAAGAGCCCCTATCCGTTCATCCTGATGCTGGCCCAGGATCAGCACGAGCGGCTGCTGGAGCAGGCGCTGGCGGAGGCGGGCGTGACGGTCGAGCGCGGGGTGACCCTGGAGAAGTTCGAGCTGTCCGGCGCGGGCGTGGAGGCGCAGCTGGCGCTTCCCGATGGACGGCACCAGCGGTGCGAGGCGCGGTACCTGGCAGGCTGCGATGGGGCCCGCTCGCTGGTGCGGCACGGCCTGAACGCGGCTTTCCCGGGCGGCACCTACGCGCACCTGTTCTACGTGGCCGACCTGGATGCGGGCGGTCCCGGGGCGGACGGCGAGCTGCACGTGGCGCTGGACGACGCGGGCTTCCTGGCCGCCTTTCCGCTGAAGGGCGACGCGGGGGCACCGGCAGGCGAGGGGCGGGTGCGGTTGATCGGCACGGTCCGCACCGCCCACCTCGACAGTGGCGCGCCAGAAGGGTCGGCCGCTGCCTCGTATGGCTGGGACGACGTCGACAAGGGGGCGCTGGCGCGGGTGGGCGTGACGGTCCGAAACGTGCGCTGGTTCTCCACCTACCGCGTTCACCATCGCGTGGTCGACCGCTTTCGTGACGGACCCGTGTTCCTGGTCGGGGACGCGGCGCACATTCACAGCCCGGTGGGCGGGCAGGGGATGAACACCGGGATCGGTGACGCCGTGAACCTGGCCTGGAAGCTGGCCGAGGTGCTGCAGGGCCGCGCGCCGGCCGCGCTGCTGGACAGCTACGCGCCCGAGCGCCGCGCGTTTGCCACGCGCCTGGTGGCGACCACCGATCGGCTGTTCCAGATCGCCACCCGCGAGGGGACCCTGGCCCGCTGGGTGCGCACGCGCGTCGTCCCCAGCGTGGTCCCGCGCGTGTTCGATACCGGGAGCGGCCGCGCGTATCTGTTCTCGACGGTGTCGCAGACCCGCATCCAGTATCGCGCCAGCCCGCTGTCAGAAGGACACGCGGGCGGCGTGCGGGCTGGCGATCGGTGGCCATGGATTGCGGGCAGCGGCGGCGGGTCCGACAGCTTCGCGCCCCTGGCCGAGCGCTGCTGGCGTGGCATCGTCTACGGCGCCGGCACGCCGGCGCTGAGCGACGTGCGCGCCGTCTGCCAGCGTCGCGGGATCGCGGTGCATCAGCTGCCCTGGTGCGCCGAGGCGGAGGCGGCCAAGGTCGAGCAAGGCGCCTTCTATCTGGTGCGGCCGGATGGTTACGTGGGCCTCGCCGAGGGGCGCGCCCACGCCGATGCGGTAGACGCCTACCTGGCGCGCCACTGCACGCCGGCTGCTTGATTCGCCGGGGCGGGGTTTCCCGCTGCGGGAACGGCCTCAAGTTGCGGAAGGACCTTCCAGAAAGGGACCCTGGCCATGCCGGAAGAAAAGACGTTGGAGCGAGCCCACCGCGACGAAGAGGAGGGCAAGGCGCCCACCACGCAGGCGGGCGAGTTCGTTCGCGAGGAGATCGACCACATTCGCGAGGGCAAGCACGGGGCGCGCTCGACGAAGCAAGCGATCGCCATCGGCCTGTCGAAGGCGCGGCGCGCCGGCGTGAAGCTGGCGCCGCCCAAGGCGGGAAGCAAGAAGGGGGGCAAGGCGGGGACGCAGTCGAAAGCGGTACGCAAGCGCGCCACCCGCGACCTGGCCCGGGGAGCCGGCCCCGCCAAGGCCCCCTCCCGCAAGCGCTCGCGCGCCACGGAGAGTGCCTTGAAGCGCGAGGGGCGCGGCGCCGCCTCGAAGGCGTCGCTGGCGCGGCAGGCGCGCGCATCGGCCAGCAAGCGCGGCCCCGCGGCGCGGAAGGCGGCAGGCCGCAAGGCCGCGGCGACGCGCAAGGCGACCGCGACGCGGAAGACCTCCCGCGCCCGCTGACGGGCGGCGGCCTTGCTGCCGCGCGCGTGCTCGCGCGACGCTGGCGCGATGCTACGATCGCCGCGACTGCCAGGTGTGAACCGGCAGCGAGCGAGAAGGAGCCATGACAGCGAACACCTCGAACCAGCTCGTCGAGCCGGAGAACACCGCCGTTCGGGTGGCGTTGTGGCGCGCCTTGCACGTGGAGGCCGACGCGCCGCCGCCCGTGTTCGAGGACCGCGTGGGTCTGACGCTGGTCGCTCCCGAGCCCGGCTGGCAGCAACGTCCCGACATGAGCCCGTTCACGCGGCCCTTCCGGGCCTCGATCGTGGCGCGGGCGCGCTGTATCGAAGACCTGGTCACCGACCAGATAGCCGCGGGCGTCCGGCAATACGTCATTCTGGGCGCCGGTCTGGACACCTTCGTGCAGCGGCGCCCCGAGCTGGCGTCGCGGATCACCGTGTTCGAGGTCGACCAACCGGGCCCGCAACGGTGGAAGCGACGACGGTTGCTGGAGCTGGGGCTGGGCGTGCCGCCCTGCTTGCGCCTGGTGCCTGTCGACTTCGAGGTGGACGACGTCTGGGAACGCCTGGGGCAGGCCGGCTTCGACGGAAAGGCGCCCGCCGTGGTGGCGTCCACCGGCGTCAGCATGTACCTGACGAAGGAGGCCATCGCGGCGACGCTGCGGCAGTGCGCCGGGCTGGCCCGCGGCTCGACGCTGGCCATGACGTTCATGTTGCCCATCGAGATGGCCGAACCCGAGCTGCGGCCGGGGATCGAGCGCGCGGCGGCCGGGGCGCGGGCCAGCGGCACGCCGTTCCTCAGCTTCTTCACGCCCGACGAGATGCTGGCGCTGGCGCGGGCCTCCGGCTTCCGCGAGGCACGCCACGTCTCGGCCGAGGCGCTGGCCCAGCGCTACTTCGCTGAGCGCAGCGACGGGTTGCGACCGCCCCGCAACTCGGAAGAGTTCCTGATCGCCACCACCTGAGGCGGCGCGCCGCCTCTCAGCGAGCCGGGATCTGCCGGCGCACCCGCCACACGATGGCCAGCGGGATCAGCTCGATCAGCGCCGCCGCCCGGAAGGCCGGACCCACGTCGTGGAACACGTCCAGGATCAGCCCTGTGGCGTGATACCCGATCAGGCTGCCCAGGCCCAGCATGGCCGCCAGATACAGGGCCTGCCCGGTGGCGCGCACCGACGCGGGAACGATCTCGTTCAGCAGCGCGATCCCCGTGATCCAGAACAGCCCGAAGGTGAGGCCATGCAGGGCCTGCAGGGCCACCATCCAGAACGCCGAGCCGGTCCAGGACACCAGGGCCCAGCGCAGCACGGTGGCGGCGAAGGCCACGCACAGCAGCGTCTCCAGCCGGAAGGCCCGGCGCAGGTCGGCGAACCAGAACATGACCGCGCCCTCGGCGATGACGCCGACGGCGAAGGCGGCCCCCCCCACCACCGGCGACAGATGACGGTTGCGCAGCAGCAGGCCGAAGAACACGTTGTAAGGCGCCAGGGCCATCCAGTGCAGTCCCGCCAGCAGCAGCAGCAGGCGGAACCGGCGATCGCGCCACAGCGCGGCCACGTCGCGCAGGTGCGGCTTCGGCCGCCGCGCCGCCGGATTGCCCCGGATGGCGAACGACGTGGCCCCGGCGGCGCACAGCCCAGCCATCATCATCAGCGGCACCAGCGGGTCGGCGGGCCGGCTACCGCGCGCCGTCAGCACCACGCCGCCCAGGGCGGCCGCCACCAGGAAGCCGAAGGAGCCCCACATGCGCACGCGCCCGTAGCCGCGACCCTGCGGTGACGATGCCACCGCCAGCGTGTCCACCACCGGCCCCACGCCCACGTTGAACACCGCGAACAGGGCGTAGGCCGGCAGCGCCGCGCGGAAGCTGGTGGCGCGCGCCAGCAGCGCGATGCCCACGGCGCCGCCGAACGAGGCCACCCGCAGCACGCGATCGTGCCGGTGCGTGCGATCGGCGATCCACCCCCACGCGAGCGGTACGCCCAGGTTGCAGATCGGCAGCAACGAGAGAACGGTGGCGATCTCCGTGCCCGAGAGCCCCAGATCGCTGAGGTAGGGCGACAGATACGGCGTGGCGATCCCGACGGAGATGAACGCGCAGACGTAGAACACCGCCAGCAGACGGGTCGACGGGCCGGTCGCTCCCAGGGCGGCGGGCGCGCTGGACGACGGCGTGGCGGTCACCCGGCCCCCCAGCTGTCGGCGAGCGTGGCCATCGCTTTCACGCGCGCCAGCGCTGCGGCGCCGTGCGCATGGTGGTGACACCCAGCTGCTCGCACCACGCCTCGAATGGCCCCCGTGGCACACCCTGGAAGCGCAGCTCGTCGAACGATTGGGGCAGCGGCACCGTCTCGACCAGCGTGGCCAGGGTCCGGTACAGCACGGCGTCCTGGCGGCGCGCCGCCAGCGTGGTGGCCAGCTGCAAGGCGCCGCGCGGCTTCACCTTCCACTGGTGGGCATGCTCGGGGATGTCCTCCAGGTGCTCGTAGGCGCCCAGCAGCAGGCCCGCGCCCTTCTCCCCGAAGCCGGGCAGACCGGGGATGCCGTCGGCCGTGTCGCCGGTGAGGGCCAGGAAGTCGGGCATGCTCCGGGGGCCGAAGCCACGCAGCGCGCGGAAGGCCGGCTCGTCGATCACCTTGCGCTGCCGTCGATCGACCTGCACGACGCGCTCGCCGCGCAGGCACTGCCCCAGGTCCTTGTCGGGCGTCAGGATGCGGACCTGCTGGGCCGTCTCGCCGTAGCGGGCCGCCGCCGTGGCCAGCGCGTCGTCCGCCTCGAATTCGTTCATCGACCAGACGACCACGCCCAGCGCGCGCACGGCCGCCTCGACCGTGTCGAACTGCGCGTGCAGCTCGGGCGGGACGCCTTCGTCGCTCTTGTAGAACGGGAACAGATCGTTGCGAAACGAGCGGATGGGGTTGTCGAAGGCGACCGCCAGGTGCGTGACGGCCTCGTCCCGGTCGTGCAGCAGCGCCAGCAGCGACGAGATGACCCCCACCGTGGCCTTGGCGTCCCATCCGGCGGGCGCACGGTGATCCGGCCGCGGCGAGAAGTGCGCCCGGTACAGCTCGTAGGTTCCGTCGACGACGTGCAACCGCACGGACCGACTATAGCCGGTCGCCTGGCCTCAGCACCGCCGCCGGCGCCTGGAAGTCGGGTGTCGCCGGATTCCCTTGCGCTGCCGCGCCAGGATGCTCTGATCCGCTGGTGACGACCGACGCGCACCGGACCATCGAGACGGTATTCCGCATCGAATCGGCGCGCCTGATCGCGGGCCTGGCGCGGATGGTGCGCGACGTGGGGGTGGCCGAGGAGCTGGCCCAGGAGGCGCTGGTCACCGCGCTGGAACGATGGCCCGAGACGGGGATCCCCGACAACCCGGGCGCCTGGTTGATGACCACCGCCAAGAACCGGGCGCTCGACGACCTGCGCCGCCGCAAGTTGCACGGCGAGAAGCGCGGCGAGCTGGGCTACGCGATCGAGTCCCAGCATCAGGCCGCGGCGCCCGACCTGGACGCCAAGCTGGACGACGACGTGGGCGACGATCTGCTGAGGCTGGTCTTCACGGCCTGTCATCCCGTGCTGTCGACGGAGGCGCGGGTGGCGCTGACGCTGCGGCTGCTGGGCGGCCTGACCACCGAGGAGATCGCGCGCGCTTTTCTGGCGTCGGAGCCGACCATCGCCCAGCGCATCGTGCGCGCCAAACGCACGCTGGCCGAGGCGCAGGTGCCGTTCGAGGTGCCGCGCGGCCCCGAGCTGGCCGCCCGCCTGGCGTCCGTGCTGGAGGTCGTCTACCTGATCTTCAACGAAGGTTACGCGGCCACCGCAGGCGACGACTGGATGCGCCCGGCCCTGTGCGAGGACGCGCTGCGCCTGGGCCGCATCCTGGCCGAGCTGGCGCCCAGAGAGCCCGAGGTGCACGGCCTGGTGGCGCTGATGGAGATCCAGGCCTCGCGGGCCGGCGCGCGCACCGGCCCCACCGGTGAACCGATCCTCTTGCTGCAGCAGAACCGGACGTTGTGGGACCACGTGCTGATCAGGCGCGGACTGGCGGCGCTGGAGCGGGTCGAGGCGCTGGGCGGCGCGAATGGCCCCTATGCCCTGCAGGCGGCCATCGCTGCCTGTCACGCCCGGGCCCACACCCCCGAGCAGACCGACTGGGCGCGCATCGTCACGCTGTACGAGGCGCTGGCGCGGCTGACGCCCTCTCCGGTGATCGAGCTCAACCGCGCGGTGGCTGTCTCGATGGCGTCGGGGCCCGCTGCGGGCCTCGCCGTCGTCGATGGCCTGACGTCAGAACCGGCGCTGGCGGAGTATCACCTGCTGCCCAGCGTGCGCGGTGATCTGCTGACGAAGCTGGGCCGGTTCGCCGAGGCGAAGGTCGAGCTGGAGCGCGCCGCCGCGCTGGCGCGCAACGGGCGCGAACGCGACCTGCTGCTGGCGCGCGCCGCCGCCTGCGCGCGCGAGGCAGAGTCCGCGGTCAGTACGCCTGGGCGTGCTGGATCGGCTCGTCCGCCAGCCGCAAGGCCGCGTAGGTGAGCGCCGGCCCGGAGGTGGCGGGCATGCCCGGCATTCCCTCGGGGGCGACCGCCGCCGCCACGCCGCCCAGCTGACAGATGCGCGGATGCACCATGGCGCGGTTCTCGGGCGACATGGGATTCGCCTTGTCCGCACCCTGGACCGTCAGATACCCGACCACGCGCCATTTACCGCCGGGAGACATGTCCGCGCGGCTGGCGTCGATGAAGTCCAGCTCGCAGTTCTCGCTGCGCGGTGGATAGGAAGCCAGCTTCGCCTGAGAGAACGTCGGCCCACAGGCCGAAACCAACGCCAACACTGCCAGCAATCCAGACCATTTCATGATGAAACCCCCTAGCGTGAGCGGCGCGGGTTCGTCAATGCGCCGGTCACCCGGGGGTGTTACGCAAGAAGTCTGCCACGTCAGTCAAGCGCTGCTGAAGCCATCCCCGCACCGGTCCGGGGATGTCGTCGTGCTCGAGCGCCCGCGTCATGCAGCGCATCCAGGCGTCGCGCATGGCCGTGTCGACGGGCACCCGGCCGTGGCGCATGCGCAGGCGCGGATGGCCATGCGTCCGCACGTAATCGTCCGGTCCCCCCAGCCAACCCACCAGGAAAGAGGCAAATCGGTCCCGGGACCCCCGGCTGACCTTGCGCTCCTCGCAGGGGTGCAGGGCCGCCAGGGCCGGCTCGTGGGCGTCCATCGCATCGTAGAACCGCTCCACCAGCGCGCGGACGGCCGCGTCGCCGCCCAGCAACTGGTAGGGCGTGGGGCGGTCGTCGTGGTCTTGGCTGTCCGACGGGGCACTCATCCTCGGGTCCTCGTGTTACGCCGGCCGGTCACGCGGCGCGCAGGCGCTCCAGCACCGAAGGGTGGGCGCGCACCTGAAAGATCACCCCCGTCTCGTCGTAACGCTCGCCCAGGACCTCGCACCCCTCGTAGATCTCCCCGCGCAGCTGCTGCCGGTCGTACGCGACGTGCACCTCGCCCTCGATCAGGTCGCGCGCGAAGAACGCGATCAGCCTGCGTCGCAGATCCGCCACGTCCTCCGGGTTTCTCGCCGACATCACCACGGCGTCCGGCCAGCGCGCGGCCAGCTCGGCGGTGGCCTGCGCCTCGGCCGCGGGATCGCCCACCCGATCGATCTTGTTGAAGATCAGCAGGCGCGGCACGTCCGCGGCGCCGATCTCGGCCAGCACCTCGTTCGTCACCTGCAGCTGCCGCTCGAAGTTGGGATCCGACGCGTCCACCACCTGCGCCAGCAGCCCGGCCTCCAGCGCCTCGTCCAGCGTGCTCTTGAACGACGCCACCAACCCGTGGGGCAGCTTGTCGATGAAGCCGACCGTGTCGGAGATCAGCACGCGCGGCTTCGCCTCGGGCACCAGCGGGCGGACCGTGGTGTCCAGGGTGGCGAACAGCTTGTCGGCCACGTACACGGCGCTGCCGGTCAGCGCCCGCATCAGCGTCGACTTGCCGGCGTTCGTGTAGCCGACCAGCGCGACGCGGTTCATGTCGCGCCGCCGCGCCCGCTGCGTCCGCTGCTCCTCCGCCAGACCGTCCAGCTCGCGCGTCAGCTCGGCGATGCGGTCGCGGATCTTGCGGCGATCCAGCTCCAGGTTCGATTCACCGGCTCCCTTTCCGCCGATGCCGCCGCGCTGCCGGTCGCCGCTCTTCAGGCGGCCCTGCTCGCGCAGCCGCGGCACCAGATAGGACAGGCGCACGATCTCGACCTGCGCCTTCGCGGCGCGGGAGCGGGCGTGGCGGTGGAAGATCTCCAGGATCACGGCCGTGCGATCCAGCACCTCGACGCCGGTCGCCTTCTCCAGGTTGCGCGCCTGGGAAGGGGTGATCTCGTGATCGACCAGAATGGCTGTGATCCCCGTGCCGGGCGGTCCCTCGCCCGGTGCGGTCTCCTCGTCGATCGGGGCCGCCGCAGCGCCGTCGTCGGCGTCCTCGCCAGCGTCAGCCGTCATGCCGGCCAGCACCTGCAGCTCGGCCAGCTTCCCGCTGCCGACAACGGTGCCCGGGTGCAGGGTGGCGCGCCGCTGCGTGACCACCGCGACCACGTCCACGCCCAGCGTGCGGGCCAGCCGCCCCAGCTCGGCCACGGACGCGGCGAAGGCGGCGTCATCGACGTCGGGAGTCTGGATCGCGACCAGGGCGGCGCGAAGGCGTTCGGGGGTAACGTCGGACATGGTCACCCAGTATAGGGCACGCGCCCGGTCGGCCCCTGTCGTCACGACGGGGTCCCCCTCCGGGCGGGCCGGTCCAGCAAACAGGTCCCCGGGGAACCTTTCAGCGCGCCGTCCGGTATGACCGGGTGACCTCATGGACGACGAATTCCTGGTGCGGCAGATCCTGGGTGGGAACCGGGAGGCGTTCCGGCTGCTGGTGCTGCGGTACCAGCGGCCGCTGTTCCGGTTCCTGGGGGTGCTGGGCTTCGCGCAGGACGCGGCCGAGGACGTGGCGCAGCAGACGTTCCTGCGGGTCTATCGTTCGCTGGCCAGCTTCGATCCCCGGCAGGCGAAGTTCGCTACCTGGCTGTTCACCATCGCCAAGCGTCTGGCGGCCAACGAGCGGGAGCGCGCGCACCATCGCCGCGAGCAGCCGGTCCAGAGCCTTCCCGAGGTCGAGGCGCCGCCGGCGCCGGCCGACCCCGCCGTGGCGGCCGAGCGCACGCGGCGGCTGGCGGCGGCGATCGCGGCCTTGCCCGAGGCGCTGCGCAGCACGTTCTTCCTGTCCCAGGTCAAGGAGCTGACGCTGGACGAGGTGGCGGCCGTGGAGGGGTGCGCGCTGGGGACCGTCAAGTCACGCATTCACCGCGCCCGCGAGCAACTGCGCGCGGCGCTTGTCGAGGAGGAGAGCTGAACATGCACCCGTGTAACGAGACCCAGGAGAAGATCGCCGCCGGCCAGCGCCTGTCCGCCGAGGACCAACGGCACGCCGCCGCCTGCGCGCGCTGCGCCGCGGTCGCCGCGTCGTACAGCCTGCTGGACGCGACGCTGGAGACGTTCGCGCCGCGCGTGCCCGACGGGTTCGCCGACGGCGTGATGGCGCTGGTCGCGGCCGAAGCGGCGGTGCCTGAAGGTGGAACGGCCAGGACCGTGGGCCGGGGCCAGCGGATGCTGCGCTGGTTCGAACGACCGCCGGTGCAACTGATCGTCGCCAACGCTGCGGCGCTGTGCGCGGTGTTCAACGTGGCCTGGTTCGTCATGCGCGTCTTTCTGGCCGACGTCGCGCTGGGGGGGACGCCATGACGGCCGGGGTGCTGGCCCCGCCGGAGGCGCCGGTCGTCAGCCGCAAGCCGCTGCTGGCGCTGGCCGCGGGCCTGGTGATGCCCGGCCTGGGTCACCTTTACACGGGGGACGCCGTGCGGGGCGCATGCTTCCTGCTGGGCGTGGCGCTGGCGGTTCCCATCGCCGCGCGGCTAGCGCTGCACCTGCCCGCGCCGGCCCTGTGCTTCGTGCTGTTCGCGGGAGGGGTGGCGGCCGTGACGCTGTACGTTTACTCGGCGAAGGAGGCTTACCGGCGCGCGCGGCGGATGCCGGCAACGGCCCTGCGGCCCTGGCAGCGGCCGGGCGTCTACCTGCTGTACGCGGTGGGCGCGGCCGTGTTCGTGCTGGCGCCCCTGACCGGCGGGGTGCGGGACGGCGTGCTCGAGACCTTCGTCGTGCCCAGCGCGAGCATGACGCCCACGGTGTTGCCCGGCGATCGCATCCTGGCCGACAAGACGGTGGGCCGACGCGGCGGTACCCGCCTGTGGCGGGGCGCGCTGGCCGTCTTCATCAGCCCGAATGACCGGGCGCTGGTCTACATCAAGCGGGTCATCGCGCTGCCGGGCGACCGCGTCGACATCGACGGAGGCGAGGTGCGGGTGAACGGCCGGGCGCTGCGCATGGAAGGAGGCGAGGCGGGGCCCATCGCCCGGGAGCAGGGCGATCGCGGGCCGTACACCGTCCGCCCCGGCACGGCGCCCGATGCGGCCGCGGTCCACCTGACGGTCCCCGACGGCACCGTCTACGTGCTGGGCGACAACCGCGGCACGTCACTGGACTCGCGCCGCTTCGGGACGGTGCCGCTCGCCGACGTGAAGGGGGTGGCCCGCCAGGTGTGGTTCTCGATCGGCAAGGGCGGCGAGTACGGGAGCGGTGTTCGCTGGGGCCGGATCGGCCGCCTGCTGCAGTGACCGATGTGCCCCGCGGGGCGTGGCCCGGCGATGGCGCCTGCGGTCCGCACGCCGCCCGTCACCCGCCCGTCCCCCCCCAGCTACAGCGACAGCAGCGCGCCGGCGGCCAGCAGCGCGCCGAGCGGCAGCATGGCCCGGGTGGCCAGCAGCAACGCGGTGGTGCCGAACGAGTGAGCGCGTGGAACCCGAATAAGCATCGTGGTCCAGGTCCGATGCTTGCGGCGTGCCAACGGTCCGGCGCGCTTCCCGCGCCTGCGAACGCCGCGAAACAGCCTGATTCGTGGCCGCCTTTCACAGGTCCGTGCCAGCACGGCTCGCTCGCCCGAGGCGCTGACTGTGACACCGCTGTCAGGATGGCCGGCGCCGGCGACAGATTCGTGTCACGACGGCGCGTCGCAGGCGCGTCTTCACGCGGGGCGTGGCGGATGGTGCACCCCCGAAATTTCCGTAACGGCGATGCCGTGATCCGTGTGAGAGCGCGTCGTCGTCGTAAGACGACGTCAGCCGCGCGTCGAACGGGTGGTCGTCGTACACGCGGGCCGTCCGCACCTCCGCGATGTGGCCCAGGCCCTTTTCGACCAGACGCGCGTTCACCAGCGAACCCCAACGACGATCACGTTCAAACGACCCCGACCGGTGAAGGGTCCTCTAGTAGTATCTGCGCATGGCAGTCCGCGCCAAGAACCAGAGCACCGCCGAGACGGCGCCGCCGGAGCGCCAGCTGGGGCTGTCTCTGTTCGATCGCCCGCCCGCCGAACCTGCCGAGCTGCCGCGGGCGGTGCCGCGCGGCGAGCTGGTGCCCGTGGGGCCGGCTACGCTGGCGGTGCCCGAGCCGGCCGCGCTGGAAGAGGCGCCGCGCGCGCCGCGCATCTTCGTGGTCTCCGAGCTGGTGCGGGCGGCCCGCCTGACGCTGGAGAGCCGGTTCGCCGACGTCCGCGTCGAGGGCGAGATCTCCGGGTTCAAACGCTCTGGCCCCGGTCACTTCTATTTCTGCCTGAAGGACCGGGACGCCTCGATCGACTGCGTGATGTATTCGCGGGAGGCGTCGCGGCTGCGGTTCGAGGTGAAGGATGGCCTGGCGGTGCGGCTGCGCGGGCGGTTGACGATCTACGAGGGCCGCGGCCGCTTCCAGATGACCGTCGCCGAGCTGGAGCCCACAGGCGCCGGCGCCCTGGGCCTGGCGTTCGAGCAGCTGAAGCAAAAGCTGCAGGCCGAGGGGCTGTTCGCGGCCGACCGCAAGCGGCGTTTGCCGTTCGTGCCCCGGCGCATCGGCGTGGTGACGTCCCCGCAAGGGGCCGTCATCCGCGACATCATCCGGGTCGCCCATCGCCGCTTCCCGGTGAGCATCTTGCTGGCGCCCGTGCCCGTGCAGGGTCCGGGCGCCGCCCTGGGGATCGCGCATGGCCTCAGGCGGCTGGCGCGCGTGCCTGACGTCGACGTGATCATCGTGGCGCGGGGCGGTGGCTCGCTGGAAGATCTCTGGGCCTTCAACGAAGAGCCCCTGGCGCGCGCCATCGCCGCCTGCCCGGTGCCGGTCATATCTGCCGTGGGGCACGAGACCGACTTCACCATCGCCGACTTCGTCGCCGACGTGAGAGCCCCCACGCCGTCCGCGGCGGCCGAGCTGGTCGTGCCGGTGATGGCGGACCTGCGCGCCGACCTTTCCGTGCTGTGCCGGCGGGCCGCGCGCGGCACCACGGCCCGGCTGCATCAGCAGCGGCTGATGATCGAGCGGGCGCGCCGGGCGCTGGGCGATCCGCGGCGGCTGGTCGACGAGCGGCGACAGCGCATCGATGACCTGGCGGCCCGGGCCCACCGGGCGACCGCCCGGCGCGTGGGCCGGCTGCGGGCCGAGCTGGCCACCGTCGAGGTGGCGCTGTCGCGCTCGCATCCCCACCGCCGGATCGCGACGCAGAAGACGATGCTGGCCAACCTGGCGCAAGAGCTCCGGGCGGCCGGGCAGCGCATGCTGTCGCGCCGCCGTGAACCGTTGCGCGCCATCGAGCACAAGCTGGAGGCGCTGTCCCCGCGCCGGGTGCTGGACCGCGGGTACAGCCTGACCTTCGGGCCGGACGGCCACCTGCTGACCGACGCCGCCCGGGTGGGCCCGGGCGCGGCCGTGCGGGTGGCGCTGCAGACCGGTGAGTTGACCGCCACGGTCACGATGGCCAAACCCGGCGAGTCGAAGGCCGCCCCATGACGCCGGCCACCAAGAAGATGGCCGCGACGAGCGGCGCGCAGGAGCTGGCGGGGAGTTCTTTCGCCCGGTCCGGTCCGCCGACCCAGCGCTGGACGAGCCCCGCCGCGGTCGAGGCCGCCCGCCCGTGATCCGCGCGGCCGTGCTGGGCGCCGACGTGTCGAAGAGTCGTTCACCCGCCATCCACAACGCGGCCTATCGCGTGCTGGGCCTGGAGGGGCGGTACGAGGCGATCAGCGTCGAGGCGGCCCAGTTCGAAGCAGCGGTGGCCGACCTGGGGGCGCGCGGCTTTCAGTACCTGAACGTGACCATTCCGCACAAGGCAGCGGCCGCGGCGCTGGGCACCACGCGGTCGGCCATGGTCCGCCAGTGCGGCGCGGCCAACACCCTGATCTTCGAGCCCGGCTCGCCCGGCGTGTTGCACGCCGCGAACACCGACGGTCATGGCCTGCTGGCGGCGCTGTCCGATCTGTCGGCGGATGCGGGCGGGCAGGACGTGGTGCTGGTGGGCGCCGGGGGCGCGGCGGCCGGTGCCATCGAGGCGCTGACGGCCGTGGGAGCGCGCGTGCGCGTGGTGGCGCGCCGACTGGAGGCCGCGCAGCAGCTGGTCGACAGGGTGCCCCCGCAACGGCGCCGGCTGGCGCGCGCGCTGGCCTGGGGCGAGGGTGGCCTCGAGCAAGCGCTCGATGGCGCGCGGGCGCTGGTCTCGTCGGTGCCCGCCGCGGCCTGGGACGATCCGACCGCCGCTCAGGGAATCGCCGCCATCGACAGAGACACCGTCGTGCTGGAGATGGCGTACGGCAGCCGCGGGCCCAGCCCCCTGGCGCGGGCGGTGCGGGGTCGGGTCGCTCGCTACGCGGATGGTCTGGGCATGCTGGTGCACCAGGCCGCGCGCGCCATCGAGCTGGCGCTGGGCGAATCGCCCCCCGTGGGGCCGCTGTTCACGGCGGCCCGCACGGCGCAGCTATGAAGCGAGCGGCGGGCTGACCGTGGGCGGGGCGTGGGGGGAGATCTCCTGCCGCTCGTCATCAAGGCGCTGGCCGAGGCCGCGCCCCGTCAGTCTTCGTTGACGGTCAGGTCGACCACCGTGCCGGCGGCGGCGGGTGCGCCCACGGACGGCTTCTGATCGAGGACGATGCTGCCGTCGCGCTGGTTGTCGTAGGTGTAGCGGATCTTGCCGACCTTGAAGCCCTGCTGCTCGATCAGCTCCTTCGCGGCGCGCAGGCGCATCCCCACCAGCTTCGGCAGCGGCTTCGTGCTGGGGCCCGACGACAGCACCAGCGTCACCGGGCTCTGCGGCTTCAGCGGCGTGCCGGGCGCCGGCTGCGTGTCGACGACGGTGCCCACGGGAGCCGTCTCGTTGTTCGCCTCCTTGTCAGGGGCGGCCACGAAACCCGCCGCCACCAGCTGGCGCAGCGCCTCGTCCTTCTTCAGCCCCACCAGCGACGGCACCTGCACCTGCTTGCCCCCCCGCGCCAGCGCCGCCTGCACGTTGCTGCCCGCCTGCACCTGCGACCCCGGCAACGGATTCTGCTCGGCCACCGTACCCGCCGCGTACGACGTGTTCTCGCGCTCGGCGGACAACGTGAACAGCAGCCCGCGGCCCTTCAGCAGCTCGCGCGCCTGCTCCGGCTGCATGGCCAGGATGGGCGGCACCTCGACGGTGCCCGCGCCGCCCGACCAGCCCGCCCCCAGGAACGCCAGCATTCCCTTCTGTTCCAGCGTGTGCAGGACGAAGAACATCACGATCGACGTGACCACGGCGGCCACGATGGCGGCAGGCACCGAGCCCGCGCCACGGTCGCGCATCCGTCCGCCCAGCCGATCATCCGGCGAGAAGTCGTTCACCACTGACCATGCTAGCGGCGGGGGCGCGTCCGCTCAAGCCGTGCTGGCCCCGCGGCCTCCGCGCATCGGCCTCGCGCGCTGGCCTTGCGCGGGCCTCACGCTCGCGGCGCGCGTGAATGGCAGTCCTTCTTGAACAGCCAGCGATGCCGGCCTTGCCCCTGGGGTCCTCTGCGCGAATGATGCCGGGGCTTCGTCGGTTTCGCGTTTGCCGACTCCAGTGCTACGGTCCGGCTTGCACCGATGCGGCGGTGGGCCTGGTTCAGGGAAGGCGGAGCGCTGGCGCCCAGCGGCCGGGGGCCGTGGACCGGCAGCCGGGATCCGGTGCTGCTGCTGGCCGTCATCGTGGGGGCCGTGGTCCGGCTGTGGCGCTTCGGGGGCCTGCCTGCCGGGATGAACCAGGACGAGGCGGCGATGGCGTACGACGCCTTCGCGCTGATCCACCACGGCACCGATCGGCTGGGATACCGGCTGCCCACCATGCTGGTGTCGTGGGGCTCGGGGATGAACCCGCTCGCGTCTTATCTGGATGCCCCGCTGGTGGGCCTGTTCGGCTTGACGCCTACCGTGGCGCGCCTGCCCGCGCTGTTGACGGGCATCGCCAGCCTCCCGCTGTTCTTTCTCCTCCTGCGCGACACGCTGGGCCGCCGCGTGGCGCGCGTGGGGGTGATCCTGCTCGCCATCAGCCCCTGGCACATCATGCTGTCGCGGTGGGGACTGGAGGCGAATCTGTTCCCGTTCGTCTTCCTGCTCGCGGTGGTGCTCTTGCTGCGCTCCCTGCGGCGGCCCCGCCTGCTGGTCCTGGCGGCGCTGGTGTTCGCGACGTGCCTCTACAGCTACGGGCCCTCGTACTTCGTGGTGTCGGTCTTCCTGGCCGCGGCCCTGGCGCATGGCCTGCGCCATCGGCTGTGGCCGCCGCGGTCACTGGCCCTGGCGGCCGTGGTGTTCCTGATCGCCGCCACGCCGATGGCCCTGAACCTGGCCGTCAACAGCCTGGGCTGGGCGGAGATCCGCACGCCCTTCTTCACGGTGCCGCGGATGACCGGCATGGCCCGGTACCGCACCATGGGCAACCTGGGGGCCGGGTTCTTCCACAGGGCCGCCGAGAACTGGCGCATCGCCTGGGACATCGTGCGCACCCAGGATGACGGCGAGATCTCCAACACCATTCCCGGTCAGGGCGTGCTGTTCTGGTTCGCGCCGCCGCTGGCGCTCGGCGGCCTGGCCTTGCTGTGCGGGCGCGCCCTGCACCGGCGTCACCAGCCGTCGTTCTTCTTGCTGGTCTGGTCCGCGGCGGCGCTGCTGCTGGGCGCGCTGATTCCCGTCAACGTCAACCGGATCAACATCCTGTGGCTGCCGTTCATCGCCTGGACCGCCCAGCTGGTCGAGCTGCTGGCGCGCCGCCGGGCCCTGGCGGTGCTGCTGGTGCTGGCGTTCGGGGGTGCGTTTGTCGGGTTCCTGGGGGCGTATTTCGGGCAGTACGAGCGGCTGGAGGCTCCAAAATTCTACGCCTCGTTCGGGGACGCCCTCCGCTTCGCCGCGCAGGAGTTTTCCGGCACGGTGTGCGTCACCCGCCAGCCCGAACAGCCCTATGTGTTCGTGCTGTTCTACAACCAGGAAGACCCGCGGACGTTCTCCTCCACGGTCCGTTACGCGGTCCCCGACGCCGACTTCCACGAGGTGCTGTCGTTCGGCCGCTACTCGTTCGACCTGGCGCGCTGTGGCCAGCAGGCGCAGGTCGTCGTCGCCACCCGACAGGAAGCGCAGTCGTTCGACCCTGCCCAGTACGACGTCTTCTATTTTCCACCCTACGCGGTCGTCCACCGCCGCGCGCCGCCTGGGGGCCTGCCTGCGCCCGGCCTTTGACGCGAAGGCGCGCAGCTGGCGGGGCAGGACCGGCGCGTCTGGTCGCAGCACCGCGGAGATCGCCGGCGCTCGGTAGCGCCCCCTCCGCGCCCCCGCGTCACTCTTCGGTGGCGATCTGATCGCGGCCGGCGTTCTTCGCCTTGTACAGCGCGCGGTCTGCGCACTCCAGCCAGGTGCCGGCGGTGTCGTTCGGGCGCAGCGGCGCCAGGCCGACCGAGACAGTCAGGTTGATCAGCGTGCCCTCGCGCTCGATGCGGACGGCGCGGACGGCCTTCAGCAGCCGGTCGGCCAGCGTGCGCGCGTCGGCCGGCGTGGTCTCTCGCAGCACCACCGCCAGTTCGTCGCCGCCGTAGCGCGCCACCAGATCGTTCTTGCGCAGAAAGATCCGGGAGAGGACGTCCGCCAGCTTCGACAGGACGAAGTCGCCCATCTGGTGCCCGAAGGTGTCGTTGATCGGCTTGAAGCGATCCAGGTCGACCAGGATCAGACAGGCGGGCTGCTGGAAGGCGTGGGACAGCTCGACCGTCCTGGCCAGAAAAGCGTCGAAGGCCTTGCGGTTGTAGAGGCGGGTCAACGGGTCGACCTCGCTCTCCTTGCGCACCGATTCCAGCTCCTGGCCCAGCTTGCGGACGGTCGCGCCCAGGTCCTCGACGCGCGTCTGGTCCATCCGCTTGCGCTCTTCCATGATCTGCGCGACGGCGACCACGGTGGACAGCACCTCGCGCTTCAGATCGGCCGTGGACACGCTGTTCTGCTGGGCGACCGTCTCCAGGCGGCCCAGGTGGTTGCGAATGCGGTCGTCGCTGGTGGCGGTCTGGGCCACCGTCTGGCTGAGGTTCTGGATGAAGACCCACACCACCTGGCGCAGGTCGGTGATGACGGTGCGGGCGTGACTCGAGCTGTTCTTGCAGTACTCGCGGACGAACTCGCGCACGCCGGCCCAGTCGCGGCGACCGTCGGCGCTGGCCACGTCGGTGCCCGGAGGGGCCGAGCCCACCAGCAGGTGCTGGGCCCAGGTCTCGGACAGCTGCGTGAACGCCTGCGGTTCGACGTCCTGCTGATCCAGCGCGAACTCGCCGATCGTGCGGACGATGCTGCCCAGGGTGTCGAGCGCCATCTCCAGCACGCCCAGGGGCGCGGGCGCCTCCGTGGCGACGGGCGTACGGCGGGAGGCGCGGTTCGAAAATGGGTTGACCGACATGGCTGGGGCGTGCCCCGGGGACATCGGCGCCCCTTCCCCAGAAGTTGAGAGCCGACCGTCACACGAGCGACGACAGGGCCGAGGCCACTGACGCGACGTACGACCCGCCGAACAGGTTGACGTGAACGAGTAAGGGGTACAGCTGATAGAGGGGCACCCGCTCGGCGTGGCCGGGGGCCAGCGGGTAGGCCTCGTGGTAGGCGGCGAAGGTGGCGCTGCGGAAGCCACCGAACAGCCGCATCATGGCCAGATCCATCTCCCGATGGCCGCCGTAGACCGCCGGATCGATCAAGCAGGGGGCGCCCGCGCCGTCGCACATCAGGTTGCCCCCCCACAGGTCGCCGTGCAGACGGGCGGGCGGCTCGTCCGGGCCGACCAGCGCCTCCAGACGAGTGAACAGGCGCTCGAAGTCCCGCCGCAGCTCCGGCGGCAGCAGACCGGCCTCCGCTGCCCGCTGCAGCTGCGGCTCCAGACGCCGCTCGCGATAGAAGGCGGGCCAGCCCGGCCCCGTCGCGGCGCGATTCGACTGCGGCAGGCGGCCAATGAAGTTGTCGTGGTCCAGCCCGAAGCCGGCCGGCGCCGCCCGGTGCAGCGCCGCCAGCCCCTGCCCCAGCTCCTCGTCGAAGCGGGGCGCCGGTTTGCCGGGGCGAATCAGCTCCAGCGCCAGGTAGCGCTCGTCCTCGGCCAGCACCTGGGGCACCCGCAGGGCGCCTGCTTCCCGGAGCCAGTCCAGGCCCCGCGCCTCGGCGGGGAACATACCGGCCGGGGCGCGCCGGTTCGTCTTCACGAAGATCTCGCGCCCGTCGTCCAGCGCGACGGCGTGCGCCTCGTTGATGTCGCCGCCCGACAGCGCCCGCGTCGCCCGCACGCGCGCGCCCAGCGCCGTCGCGATCGCCTCTCGCACCTCGTCCGTCATGCGCCCTGGCCCGGGATGATGGCGGTCGCGGCCACGCGGTCCGGGCCTCAGCCCTGCCCCAGCTCGCGCCGGACCTGTTCCAGCAATCCCGCGCAGGCCGCCTGGCAGACGTCGAAGACGCGATCGAAGCCGTCCGCCCCGCCGTAGTAGGGATCGGGCACCTCGGCGCCCGCGGGACTGGCGGGATCGTACGAGCGCAGCAGGCGCACCTTCCCGCGCGCGGCCTCGTCGGGCGCCATCGCCTGCAGGTCGGCGAGGTTCTTCGCGTCCATGGCCAGGACGTGGTCGAAGCGGGCGAAGTCGGACGGCACGAACTGGCGCGCCCGGCCGGAGAGCGGGATGCCCCGGCGCTCGCCCACCTCGCGGCTGCGGCGGTCCCTGGGCTCGCCCACGTGCCAGTCGCCGGTGCCCGCGCTCTCGATCTCCGCGCGCTCGCTCAGCCCGGCCTGCGCCACCAGATGGCGCATCACCGCCTCGGCGGTGGGAGATCGGCAGATGTTGCCCAGGCAGACGAAGCAGAGGCGCGACTTGCGGGGGGCTGGACCGCGTCTGGGCTCGGTCATGCGCGGCAAGCCTACCCGACGCGCGGCCGCGCCGTCAGTCGTTCGCCTTCACGGCGGGCGGGGTGTCCGTCGCGGGCTCGGCAGCGCCGCTGGTCTTCTCGGACCCCGGGCCGCTGGCCTTGTCTGACCCCGGGCCGCTGGCGCTTTCGGCCGCCAGGCCGTTGGCGCCACGCTCCGCTTCCTCGTGGGCCAGCCCGTCGGGGCTGACGGCCGACAGCTCTTCCTCGGCCAGCATCGCCTCGACGTCGGCCGGCGAGCCGAGGGCGCGCTTCCGCCGGCGGCGCTTCTTGGGCTCCTCGCGCTCACGCGCGCCGCCCGAGGCCACCTCGGACTTCTCGATCGCCTTCTCGCCAGGCGAGTGGATCTCGAAGTCCTCCATGTGAAAGGAACCGCGCGCCTTCACCACCAGGCGCTTCTGCAGCCGCTTCTCCAGATCCTCGATGAAGCCGCGATCGGTCCCCGACAGCACCTCGGCCACCAGCGGATGGGCCTCGATGACGATGGTGTCGCTCTCGATCAGGTCGCCCTGGCGGCGGATCTCGCGCAGCAGCTCGTAGGCGACGGTGTGGCGCGACTTCGTGTAACCCTTGCCCTCGCAGTAGGTGCAAGGCTCGGTCAGGTTGTGCAGCAGCGACTCGCGCGTGCGCTTGCGCGTCATCTCGATCAGGCCCAGCTCCGAGATGCGGGTCACCGTGGCCTTCGAGCGATCGCGGCGCAGGTGATCGTTGAACGCCCGCGTCACCTTCTCGCGGTTGTGCGGGCGGTCCATGTCGATGAAGTCGACCACGATCATGCCGCCGATGGAGCGGATGCGAAGCTGCTCGGCCACCTCGCGGCAGGCCTCCAGGTTCGTCTTCGTGATGGTGTCTTCCAGGCTGGACTTGCCCACGAAGCGGCCGGTGTTGACGTCGATGGCGGTCAGCGCCTCCATCTCGTCCACGATCAGGTAGCCGCCCGACTTCAGCCACACCTTGCGCTCCAGGGCGCGATCGATCTCGATCTCGATGCCGTAGCCGTCGAAGATGGGGTCGGCGCCGTCGTACAGCTCGATGTGTCCGGTGAAGTCGGGCATCAGCGCCGCGATGAACTTCTTCACCCGGTCGTACTCGGCGCGCGAGTCGATGATCAGCTTGTCGACGTCGGGCGTGAACATGTCGCGCACTGTGCGCAGCAGCAGGTCCAGGTCGTTGTAGATCAGCGCCGGGCAGCGGCCCGACTCCGACCGCTTCACGACCTCGTTCCAGAGCTTGATCAGGAACTCCATGTCCGCCTTCAGCTCTTTTTCGGACACGTTCTCGGCGACGGTGCGCACGATGAACCCCGAGCCGGGCGGCCGCATGGACTCGACGATGTCGCGCAGGCGGCGCCGCTCCTTGTCGGAGGCGATGCGGCGCGAGATGCCGATGTGATCGACGGTGGGCATGAACACCAGGTGCCGTCCCGGCAGCGAGACGTAACGCGTGGTGCGGGCGCCCTTCGTGCTGATGGGCTCCTTCGTGACCTGAACGACGATCTCTTGACCTTCCTTCAGAAGGTCCTCGATGCGGGCTCCGCCGTGGGCGCGCTTGCGGTCGGCTTCTTCCTCGTCCTCGTCGTCGTTGCCCTTGCCGGCATCGCCCGAGAACAGCCGCTTCAAGTCGTCCGGCGTCCCGCGCACGTCCGAGACGTGCAGATAGGCGGACTTCTCGGCGCCAATGTTGACGAACGCGGCCTGCATGCCGGGAAGCACGCGTTCCACGCGACCCTTGTAGATGTTGCCGGCGATACCGCGTTCGCGTTTCCTCTCGATGTACAGCTCACCGAGGAAACCGTCTTCGACGAGGGCGACGCGTGTTTCGGGACCGTCGGCGTTGATGACGATGAGGCTCGACATTCAGGCAGTTATCAAAATTTACGTGCCGCTCGAACGCGGGCTGACGGAAATGTCAGGGTTCATGGGAGGGTCATTGGCTATCGAGCGGCTCGTCTAACACGGAAATCAAAGCAACTCAAAGAGTTTTGCCCTCTCAGGGGCGTGGGCACGGGCCTTGCTCAAGGGTCGTGGCGTATCACGGAAGCCAGAAAGTCAGTTTTTAAACTTACCGGCCTGACTTTTTGGCTCTCCCTCCTCCCATCACACCGCCGCGGCCAAGCACCGGGGCGGTGTGGTCCTAGAAGGCGCGACCTAGGGCGCTACTCATAAGACCGCCCTCTATCGCTTACGTTTTGCCCTTACGATTCACCTTACTTCTTAGCTTCGCGATTTCGAGAACTTAGCCTTAGTCGAACCTAGCCTTAGACCAGCAAAATATCTTAGTTTGACCAACCCCCTGCGAGCCTCTGCCTCGCGGGGGTTTGTCGTATCTGCCGCAGGCCCGCCGGCGAACCCGCGCATGTGGAGCGCCGGCGGCTCAGCGTCGGCGAACGTCGCGGTGGCTAGCGCAGGTAAAGGGCGTACGCGTAGACCCAGGCGCTGACGAAGAGCAGGGCGTCCAGGCGGTCCAGAAGGCCGCCGTGACCGGGGATGAGGTGGCCCGAGTCCTTCACGCCGGCGGCCCGCTTCAGCATCGACTCGACCAGGTCCCCCGTCGGGCCCAGGATCGCGGCGGGGATGGCGACCAGCAGGCAGTCGGCAGGGGTCAGGGCGCCGAAGAAGGTGGCGCGGAACAGGAACAGGGCGCCCACGGCGCCGGCCAGGCCTCCGAACCATCCCTCGACGGTCTTGCCGGGGGAGATGGCGGGATACAGCTTGTGCCGCCCGAAGGCCCGCCCCGCGAAGTAGGCGCCGGTGTCGTTCGCGAACGTGGTGCCGATCGCGGTCAGCACCCAGCGCGGCCCGTCCGGCAGCAGCCGGTGCAGCAGCCCCAGCGGCGCGGTCAGCCCGCCGACGTAAAGCAGCCCCAAAACGGCCAACCCCAGCCGCGCCCCTGCGCCCGGGATCTCACCGGGGCCCAGCAGCACCGTCGTGGCGCCGGCCACCAGCGCCGCCAGCATCCACAGCAGGGCCAGCTCGGGTCGGAAGTACAGGGCGACCGTCAGCGCCACGCCCAGCAGGATCAGGACCCAGCGCGCGGGCCTGGAGAGCGAGGGCAGCATCATGCCCGTGAACTCGCGCATCCCGATCATCGAGCAGACGAACACCAGGACGCCGAACCCGAGGCGCTGCTGCCACAGGATCAGCAGCGCCAGCAGCGGAATGGCGACGACGCCGCTGAGGGCGCGGCTGGCGAGATTGGACAGGGCCACCGGTCGTCGTTGCTGGGGTTGGTCGCTGGTTGGTTGCTGGGGGGCGCGCCTCGGTCGCCGGCAGCGCCGGAGACCCCGCGGCGCCTATCCGACGCTGCGGATCTGTTCGTGGGTGCGGCCGAAGCGGCGCTCGCGGCCGTCGTACGACTCCAGCGCCTGCACCAGCTGCTCGCGCCCGAAGTCGGGCCAGTACGTGTCGGTGAAGTACAGCTCGGCGTACGCCGCCTCCCACAGCAGGAAGTTCGACAGCCGTTCCTCACCCGAGGTGCGGATCAATAGATCCAGCTGGGGCAGCCCGCCCGTCTGCAGCGACGCGGAGAACCGGTCCTCGGTGACCTCCTCGGGCCGCAGCACCCCGCGGGCCGCCATCTCGCACAGCGCGCGCGTGGTGGAGACGATCGACTCCCGACCGCCGTACGAGAGGGCCAGGCACAGCGTCATGGAGCGGTTGCCCGCCGAGTCCCGCATCAGCGCTTCCAGCGGCTCGCGAACGAAGTCGGGCAGCCGATCGACGTCACCGATGGCGATCAGGCGGATGCCGTTGTCCATGATCTCGGCCCGTTCGTCGATCACGTAGTCGCGCAGCAGCTGCATCAGCAGCGCGACCTCCTCGGGGGGGCGGTTCCAGTTCTGCGACGAGAAGGCGTACAGGGTCAGGGCGCGCAGGCCGATCTCCCGGGCCGCCCGCACCACCTCTTTGACCGACCGGGCGCCCCTGCGGTGTCCTTCGATCCGCGGCAGCCCGCGTCTTTGGGCCCATCGCCCATTGCCATCCATGATGACGGCGACGTGACGGGGAAGCTGGGCGGGGCTCTTCATCTGGCCTTGGTTCGGGTACCACATACCCTAGCGCGATTCAATAACCTCGCCAACCGGTCGACGCCCGTATGGCGGCCGCGCGGAGCCTGCGTTTTCGTTGTCCGGGCCGGCCCGATGGACTACGCTTTCCGCATGAAGACGGCCGAGGACGTCGAGTCCTACCTGCTCAAGCTCGGTGTTCCCTACGAGCAGATCAAGCCCGGCATCTGGCTGCTGAAGCTGGACGGGTGCGACAATTTTGTCGTCTCCATCGCCGGCCCGGTCGTGGCTTTCCGTGTCAAGGTGATGGACCTGCCGCCGAAAGACCGCGAGGCGCTGTTCCAGACCTTGCTGACGCTGAACACGAAGGAGATGGTGCACGGCGCGTTCGGTCTGGAGGGCGAAGCCGTCGTCATCGTCCACGCGCTGGAGATGGAGAACCTGGACTTCAACGAGTTCCAGGCGGTCATCGACGACGCCTCGATGGCGATCGCGCGGCACTACCCCGTGCTGTCGCGGTGGAGCGCGCCGCCTGCTGCCTCCGCCCCGCGCGCCACGACTTAGTCCGGTCAACCCTCTCGAGGAACCTCATGGGAATCTTTTCCAGACTCGGCACGCTCATCAAATCGAACCTGAACGATCTGATCTCCAAGGCGGAAGATCCGCAGAAGATGCTGAATCAGATCGTCGTCGACATGCAGAACCAGCTGGTCGAGGCGAAGAAGCAGGTGGCCGTCTCCATCGCCGACGAGAAGCGCCTGAAGAAGCAGTGGGACGACCAGGCCGAGCTGGGCAAGGAGTGGGAGCGCAAGGCGATGCTGGCCGTTCGCGCCGGCGACGACGCCCTGGCCAAGGAGGCGCTGAGCCGCAAGGCCGAGCACGACAAGATGTCCACCGAGCTGGCCAAGCAGTGGCAGCTGCAGAAGGACGCCGTGGAGAGCCTGAAGGGCCAGCTGCGGTCGCTGAACGACAAGATCGAGGAGGCCAAGCGCAAGAAGGACCTCCTCATCGCGCGGCAGAAGCGCGCCGAGGCGCAGAAGGCCATCCAGGACACGATGCGCGGGCTGTCCGACACGAACGCCTTCGACAGCTTCGCGCGCATGAGCCAGAAGGTCGACCAGATCGAGGCCGAGGCGGACGCCTCGACCGAGCTGGGCGGCGAGCTGGCGGGTGATACCCTGCAGCAGAAGTTCAAGGCCCTGGAGACCGGGGGCGGGTCGGACATGGCCCTGGCCGAGCTGAAGGCGAAGATGGGCCTCGGGCCCATGCCGGCCACCCGCGCGGCGCTGCCCGAGGGCGAGGGCGAGGCGAACGGCGCCGCCGGCTCGACCGCGTCGGGCACCAAGCCCTAGCAGGCGGCGCGACCTTGGCCTTTCCTTCGGCTGAACCGTCGCCCCGCGAAGTCTGGATCGTCGGCGCCAAGCGCACGCCCTTCGGCGCCTTCGGCGGAACGTTGAAGGACGTGAAGGCGACCGATCTGGCGGTGACCGCGTCGACCGCTGCCATCGCGCAGTCCGGCGTGCCCGTCGACCGCTTCGATCAGGTCGTGTTCGGCTGCGTCGCCCAGACCACGCCCGAGGACGTTTATTGCGCGCGCCATGTGGGCCTGAAGGCCGGGCTGCCGGTGGCCGCGCCCGCCCTGACGGTGAACCGGCTGTGCGGCTCGGGCTTCCAGTCCCTGATCACGGCGGCGCAGGAGATCCGCACCGGCGAGGCGGAGGCCTGCCTGGTGGGCGGCACCGAGTCGATGAGCCTGGCGCCGCACGTGGTGCGCGGCGCGCGCTGGGGGCTGGCGTTCGGAAAGGCGCCCCCGCTGGAGGATCTGCTGTGGGCGACGCTGACCGACACGCACGCGGGGTGCTCGATGGGCGAGACGGCCGAGAACGTCGCCGCGCAGTTCGGGATCACGCGCGCCGCCGCCGACGCCTACGCGCTGTCGTCGCAACAACGGTGGAGCGACGCCGATAGAGCGGGGCGGTTCGGGGATGAGCTGGTGGCTGTCGACGTGAAGACCCGCAAGGGGACGGTGCGCTTCGGGCGCGACGAGCACCCTCGTCCCGACACCACCGCCGACGGGCTGGCCAAGCTGAGCCCTGTCTTTCGTCCGGGGGGCACCGTGACGGCGGGGACGGCTTCCGGCATCGCCGACGGGGCAGCCGCGCTGGTGGCGGTCAGCCGCGCCTTCGCCGAGGCGCACGGCCTGCGTCCTCTGGGCCGGCTGCTGGGCTGGGCCGTCGCCGGCGTCGAGCCAAGGCTGATGGGGATCGGGCCCGTGCCGGCCGTCCGATCTTTACTGGCGAAGGCGGGCCTCGGCGTGGACCAGATCGATCTGTTCGAGGTGAATGAGGCCTTCGCCCCTCAGGTGCTGGCCGTAGCCCAGGAACTCGGGTTGCCCATGGACCGGACCAACGTGAACGGAGGCGCCATCGCGCTCGGGCATCCGCTGGGCGCTTCCGGCGCTCGGATCACCACGCACCTGCTATATGAAATGGGTCGCCGCAGGGCCAAGCTGGCCGTCGGCGCCGCCTGCATAGGGGGTGGACAGGGGATTGCAGTTCTCGTGGAATCATTGCTATAGGAAGAAATTGTCGTGTGACGACGACAAACGCGTTTCGCTGAACGGACTTGCGCCAGCGGCCTGCCGATAGCGGTGGCCAACAGACCCGGAGAGAGATCGGCAGACAGAACCACCGCGTCGAGGTGACGTCGTGGTCTCAGCACCGTGGGGAGGGCTCTTCCCGCTCTGACTCAAGGAAAAAAGACAACCGATGGTACAGCAGCAGAATCACACGACGGCTCGCTTCAACGGTGTGAAGGTCTTCTCCGCCACGATGGCGCAGGAGCGCGAGAACCTCGGGGAGAAGGTCACGGTCTGGGTGCGCGAGCATCCCCAGTGCAAGATCGTGGACACGATCGTCACCCAATCCTCCGACGAGGCGTTCCACTGCCTCGCGATCACCGTCTTCTATCTCGAAGAGAAGGCGTAACCAGGTCCGGACGCAGGATCGGATTCGGTCCCCTCGCGTAACGACGCGAACGGGAGCGGAGGCCCAAGCGGGCGGCGCGAGGCGCTCGCCCGCTTTTCTTTTCCCGGGGACGACACCCGTCCATGACGTCATTGGGGGCGGGACGGGTCTGCCTGGAGCCGTCCGAAATCCGGTCGGCTCCCCGGCGTGAAGGGTGCTGCGGGCCCCAGGAGCGGGTGCGCTTACCAGTCGCCGCGCCGGCCGCGGCCACCGCGGCCACCACCGCCGCCGCCGTCGCGACCGCCGCCGCCACCGCCCCCACCGTAACCGCCGCGACCGCCACCGCCGCCGCCACCCCCCCCGTACCCGCCGCCGCCGCCGCCGCCCCCGTACCCGCCGCCGCCGCCCCCGTACCCGCCACCGCCGCCCGAGCGCGGGGTGCGCTCCCGGGCCTCGCTGACGTTGATCGGTCGCCCCTGGATCGAACGGCCGTTC
>Ga0207671_10000225_pt1 | contig 84973 bp, 60 predicted proteins | sample KBSC24metaG_FD_184352 | JGI IMG/M metagenome (GOLD analysis project Ga0207671, IMG submission 184352) | Corn rhizosphere microbial communities from Kellogg Biological Station, Michigan, USA - KBS C2-4 metaG (SPAdes) (version 2) | ecosystem: Host-associated > Plants > Roots > Rhizosphere > Soil...
GGGGTAGGGGATTTGAAATGTTCCCCGGTCATTTGAAGCGCAATACCGTTTGAAGCGTAGGTTGATGCGGCTGCCGCAAGCGCAGTGTCCTGTGAAAGTGTTGCCACCTGGCCGAGAGCTGCTGCCAGCAGGTAGCGGCGGTGGGTATAGGGCTGGTCGAATGACTGCCCTTGAGACGCGACGGATGGAATTGTCATCCAGGCCGCGGATAAGTGGAGTTTCTGTGTATACGAGTTAGCCACCGACGTGTAGTAAGCGGTATCGGCGGTGTAGGTCGATGGGTGGTATTGTTTGAGCAGAAGTGTCGCGTTGGCGGCAGCCTCCACAAAGATCGCCGCGCTGTGGAAGGCGTCGCCGGTTCCGGGATAGGAGCCGTCCGCGGCCTCATGGGCAAACCCCCAATCGAGGATATGTATGCCCTGCCGGATCAGGGAATCGTTTTCTGTCTCAATACCGGATACGATGTCCGTGCCGCCGAGCCGCTGAAGTTCGATATACCAGGATGATGATGTCCCTTGTTCCCAGGATGCGTTTACTCCCACAGCGCCGCTGCTTGCGACGGGAGGAGGCGATGCCTCAACGCCACTTGATAACAGAGCTATGGACCCGACAACAGCTGACCATATGCACAGATGCTTCATTGTAATTGTCTCGTCTTCCTGAAAGCCAATGTATGACAAGATCTGGGGCGCAGTCTCATAGATTGGCCCGTCAAAGTGATGAAACGCTCAGTTACCTATCTGAACGTTTTGTCGACTAGCAGCTATATGAGGATGAGAGTGCGGCAACTGTTCGGAAGGGCGCAATGGTTTGGCCATAGCGGCGAATCGGATTGGAAGATCGCGCTTGTCAGGTCATGCAGCTGAGTATCCGGCATAGCCGGTTACAGTTGTATGCTTCCACGAATAAGCAATCTTGTTCACAAATATTTTAACGGGAATATTCATCATGTGTATATTCGTTTATACAAATAATGTATGCGGGCGTAAAGAAAAGCGGCTGGGGAGGACAGTCTGTCCTCCCCAGCCGGTGAGTTAGCCGATATAAGTTATCCTGACATTCGCTATGGGCAGACATTCGGCGGAGCCGCCGCCGCTGCCGTTCCCCATGTTGAAGGTGACGATCCCACGCTGAAGGTCAGCGTGCCGGCCGTTTGGATTGCGCTTTGCGGCAGCCAGTTATTGGTGAGAGCCGCGCCGTTCAATGTGGCGCTCTGAATGAAGTAATTGCTCCCTGTCAGGCCGGGGGCATTGATCTTCAAGGTCTGGCCCGAGTAGTAATTAGGGTCCAGATGTACGACAATGCTCGGGAAGAGCGGTGTCGTGAGCGTGTAGAACGGAGCGCCAGGCATTGCGGGGTAGATGCCCATCGCTGTGAGCGCATACCAGGCTGAGAGCGTTCCCAGGTCGTCATTGCCAGGCAGGCCGTTTGCCCCTGTGGTGTACAGGGATTGCTGGGCGTGTACTACTGTCTGCGCCTTCCACGGCTGACCATAATAGTTGTAGAAGAACGGCGTATGCAGCCCCGGTTCGTTGGTCGGGTTGTAGTACGCTCCGGAACCCCAGAGGGTGCTTACTACCGACTGCGGGTCCGTGCTGAGCTGCGGGAAGCCGAACAACTGGTCCAGCTTTGCCGCCGCTGCCGCCTTTCCTCCCATCAGGTTTGCCAGGCCGAGCGGATCCTGAGGCTCAAGCCAAGTATATTGAGCTGAACTGCCCTCCTTGAACCCGACGTTATTCGCTGCCGGATCGAATGTCGAAAGGAAAGATCCATCCGTCATCTTCGGTCTCAGGTAACCCGTCGACGAATCGAACAGGTTCCGGTAGCTGTGCGAACGTCCGGCGAATGTCGCCCCGTCCGCCTGAATGTTCAACGCATTGGCCATGAGAGAGAGGGCGCCGTCCGCCACGCCGTACTCCAGGGTGGTCGACGTTCCATATTTCAGCTTGGCATTGGCCCCGCCGGCGGATGGATCGTACGGCACATAACCGTTTGTGACGTAGCTGTTCAATCCCAGGCGGCCCTGGAATTGGGACGTGCTTGGCGGAAGCTGAGTTGCGTTGTGAATAGCAGCCGCATAGACGTCGCTGGCAGGATCCGAGAGCTGGCCTTTGAAGTAAGCGTCCACGAGGACCGGCAGTGCCGGATCTCCCGTGAGCTCGTTCGTTTCCGCATTGCCGAAGCTCCAGCGCGGCAGCCACCCTCCCTCACGATTGATTCGCATCAGCGAACCCATCATGTCCTTGTTGGTTGCCGGAGCGAGAAGCGACAGCAGCGGATGCTCGGTGCGGTAGGTGTCCCATAGCGAGAAGTTGGCGTAATCGGGCTGGGTCACATTCTGATGCACGACATTATCGAAGCCGATATAGCTTCCATCCACATCCGAGAAGAGGTTGGGATGCTGGAAGGTATGGTAAAGCGCCGTATAGAAGGCGATTTGTTGAGCCGGTGTTCCGCCTGCAACTTCCACACGGTTCAGCATGGAGTTCCATGCGATGCGCGCCTGCTTCGAAGTATTGTCGAAGTCGAAATCCGTCGCCTCCGCAGCGAGGTTGGAGCGCGCCTCGCTGAGCGATGTGAACGATATTCCCACTTTCGCCAGGACGACATGGTTCGTTGTGGCGTCGAATGTGACATATGCGCCTGCCGGACTTCCGGATGCTGACGTTCCCACCGGATGCAGGCCGGAGGCGTCCCATGTTCCTCCCGTGGTGAAGGGATGGTCGAACTTCGCCGTAAAGTACACCGTGTAAGGCGTCGGATTGATGCCTGTAACGGTGTTCCAGTAGGCCCAGCTTGTGGCTGAACCCTCGACGGTCTGGTTGTCTACGATATTGACGGTGCTGGTGGCGTCGCCGCGGAGGCTGCCCGCCGTGTTGATGAGGACGTTCGCCGAAGCTGTTGCCGGGAACGTATAACGGTGCCAGCCGGTGCGGGCGGTGCTGGTGAGCTCCGCCTGCACGCCGTATGTCGGCAGGGCTACTTTATAGTAGCCCGGCGATGCGACCTCGCCGCTGTGAACGAATGTTGATCCATATGTTGCCGGATCGGTGCTGGAGATCTGGCCTACGGTAGGCATAAACGAGATGTCGCCGTATGCCGGGCCGCCGGGTCCTGAAAGGTGCGTATGGCTGAAGCCGACGATTTCGTTGGAGCCGTAGTTGTATCCGCCTCCTGCCGGGAATGTAGTGTCCGGGCTGAGCTGCACCATGCCGAACGGCGTCTGAGAACCCGGGAATGTCGCTCCCAGACTGTCCGTTCCGGACTGGCTGTCCGCTCCGATGAACGGATTGACGAAGTTCGCCCGATCCGGGCTCTCCGGCTCGCAATTCGAGAACAGGAAGGCATTGTCGTTGTAGTCGTAGTTGCCTCCGCCGTAGTCCATGGTCATGATCCATGTATGCGGGATGTAGAGACCTGCTGAGTCTCTCGCCGGCCAGATACGGACGTGATGTCCGATTGGCGGCGCGCCATGCGGGTCTTCCGCCGGGTTGTTGAAAGCCGGATCGCTCCACTCGCTGTCGAGCTTCCAGCCGAACACGACACCTGGATTGAAGCTCTGCTGCGCGGGACCTGTCAGACCTTGCACGCGCGGCAGCAGTGTCTGGCCGTCGCCGGGATCCTGGATGAACAGGCGCCCGAGGGCCGTTGGGTCGCTCTTCGGATACCAGCGCACCGTTGTGGTATTGCCCACGGTGTGGTAAGCATTGAGCTGCCGGATAAAGACCGGCTGAGATGAGTCGGCCTGCCTCCAGTATGGAGACAGCACTTCTTCACCAACTGCCTCTACATGACCGAAGTTGTCAAGCGCCTGTCCGGGATAGAGGATCGTCGTCGAGTAGCCGAAGAGGGATACGATCTCTTCGAATGTCGGCTCCTGGCTCGGGTTGCCTTCCGGAATGCTCTGCCAGTAACCGGCAAGCTGAACATTGACGGAAGGGTTGGAGATGTCGTCCGTCAGAACATTCATCGTGCCGGCGCTGATACGTCCACTCTCCGCCACAAACTTGATCGGCACATCGTACGTGCTTGCCGGGCCAAGTGTGAGAGGAAGCGTGAGGCTCGTGCCGAGCACCCACGGCGACGGAATGTTCAGTCCGGTAATGTTGAGCGGATCTATGCCGGTGTTCTTGAGACGGATCGTCACCGTATCGTGTACGGCCACGGCCGGAGGATTGGCGAGCGATCCGATCCGGTTGAATACCAGGCGGTTGTCGTTCGGGAGAACATCGAGGTTCTGTACGGCGACGTGTCCCGAGGCCCGGCGAACATTGCGGATGATATACACCAGGTCGTTGAAGTCCGCCGAGTTCGCGGAGTCTTCAAACGTCATGATGTACGCATTCTTTTCTACCGTCCCATCCGCGCGCTTGGCCGGGAATATCCTCACATGGTGCGGAGGCAGGTTCTCGGCGAAGGTGTTCAGGGCATCTTCCTGATAGACTGTCCGCCCGGCGAAGAATGGCCATGATGCGTACATGCCGAATGCCGTCGTCCCCGGGTCGAAGCTGAGATTGCCGTTGACCGGCGGATTGACCGCCTGGTACGAAGTGTTGGGCACGGCAAACAAGGCCTGAAGGCTGTTTGCGTCTCCGGCATGGTACCACCCTGCGAGAACGCAGTTTCCGGACGGATCCTGCGGACCGAAGGCCGCGAGCGGTGTGATCGATACCTGTCCGGGACCCGCTTTTGCGAACCGCTGAATGATGACTTCGTCACCGAGCGGTCCTGTCGAGGTCGGGATCGTTGAGTTGGTGGGATCAGGATCGCCGACGTTGATGTTATAGCCGAGCGAGGTGAGGATCCACTGCAGCGACGGTTCATTTGAGCCGCCGAGTCCTGCCGCCCCAAGTCCACTGAGATTAACAGTGACCAGGGGTGTGTGCGGATCATTGCTCGATATTTTCAGGGTCGCAAACACCGGCCCCTGTACGGTCGGCGTGTAGGCGACCATCACCTGGACGGATTCGCCGGCCGCAAGGGTCAGCGGCAGGGGGGGCGCATCGGTAATCGAGAACTGAGCGAATGATGCGCCACCGAGATTCAGGCCGTGCGACGGGATGGTAAGGGGAGCTTGTCCCGTATTCTGGAGAATGACGGGGAGAGACGCCGTCGGCCCGCTGCCTACGACGCCGTTGAAGGCGAGCGAGAGAGGAGATACCGTAAGCGTTGCGACGTTCGGCCTTAGCAGGTCGATCTGACCGCTGACGCCGCCGTCGATCAGATCCGCCAGATAGATATTTCCGGTCGTGGGGTCTTCCACCACATCCAGTGGCGCCTGGAACCCCGCTGCAACCTGTGTCTCAGAGACGGCGTTGCCATTCGCGTCGAGTTTGACGGCGACCAGATCCTTGCCGGCGCTGTATTCCGTAATGAGGAGCCGGTGCTGCAGGGCGCCGCCGAAGGTGTTGCTCTGGTACTCAAGAGCGCCGTCGGCGGAGATATGCAGGCCCAGATCCATATTGAATCCGGCGTAGTTCGAGTCGGGGACGACTCCGATAGGATATCCCTGGTGTACGCCGTCTGATACGACTTCGGCAGGATCGGCATTGCCGGTCGGGTTTCCGCCGTTCAGCACAAACTGCCCGCGTATCGTGTTAGGATGGCCGTAATACTTGCCGGGCATGACCTTGAACAGGTAGTCGTCCTGCACCGGGCCATTGACGATCGCCGGTACGGCGGGAGTTACTCCTGTCGGAGAAGCCGGCGTGCTGCCTCCCGCGGATGCTCCGTTGGTGGGACAGTAGAGTGTACCGTTGCTGTGCCAGATAAGGTCGAATGCATTGCGCAGACCCATCGCGTACAGTGTAACGGGCGCTCCGGGAGCGTATGGATTGTAAGCGCCCGGCGTGCCGTTGTAGGTTTCGGTCTGGACGTTGATCGGCAGTCCTGTCGTAATGCTCGGATCGATGCGTAGCACCGCTGCGTTTAGCAGGCGCTCCGGCCGGTTGAACCAGGCCGAGTCTGGCGCTCCCATCGATGTGTTGCTTGCCTGGGTCGCATAAAGGAAGCCGTCCGGGCCGAAGGCGAGACTGTTCGTCATGTGGTCCTTGGCCGATCGCGGCAGGCCCACAATATAGTCCTGGATTGTTCCGGTGAACGCCCCCGGGGATATCTGCAGCTGGCTGATACGGCCGGAGAAGTCGGCTGCCGGCTGTGGGAATACCGGATCATTGTTGGTGATCCACAGGATATTCGGGTTGTTCTGGTCGAACACCATGCCGGTTAAGGCGCGCCCCGCAAATCCGGTGAACGTCTCCTGGTTGGAGAGTGTGCCGGAAGGATCGATCGTCCAGCGCGCAATGTTGCCGTTCAGGAACCCGGCATAGAGCTTGTGATCCGGTCCCATCGTCAATGCCGATGCGCCGTCTCCGCTGTATACCGTCGTATTGCCGAATTGCGCGTCCGGGTCGACGGGGATTCGGGTGCTCTCGCCGGTGGTGAACTGAATCGTGTATGGCGCGAACGGCGCTCCTGCCGTATCTTTAACCCTGGAGCTTAATGCGAAGCGGTAGAGCGTATTCGAGATCAGCAGCGTTTGCGGCTGAACGAGGATTACGGATCCCGCAGCGTCCGTCGTGTTGGTGGTGGCGATACTTGCTCCGTCGCTTACGCGGATGAGCGAGATATTTCCGCTCGTCAGTGTCGCCGGATCGACGCCCGCGCCGAGGTTCGGAAGCGAGACATCTAGCGAAACTGCGGTTGAGCGATCGACGCCGGTATCGCCGTCGGCGGGATTGGATCCCGTTACCGTGGGAGTGGAAAGCTGCGATATGCCGACGTTCGTGATCTGTACGTAGTTCAGCTTCGTGTTTGATCCGCCGATGGCGTCGATCGTAAGCTTGCCGTCCGTTACGGTTGCCGTTACGGTTGTCTGGAGGTACTCCTTGGCGGATGTGCCCTGCCAGCGGTTGATCGCGTTCACTCCCTCGACATTGATCGTATTGAGGCTGTCGTAGGAGTTCGTTTGCGTGCTGAAGGTATCGCCCACGCTTACTGTAACGTGGTAGGTGCCGTTTGGCAGCGCGTACTCCCATGTTCCGGGAGTAGTCGTCACGCCGGGGGTGTTATAGGCCGGCGGATACTGCATGTGAATGATCGTATTGAGCCGGGGATCGATCCCTGCCCGTTTGCGATCGCGGACATTGGCTGTCAGGTCAAGCGGCACATGCGTGCCGTTGAGACTGTCTTCTCGAACCCACCCGAAGCCCTGGCTGTCGGAATAGGGCGCGCCGGCATCCATGATGTAGCCGGAAGGCACCGTGGATGTGGTCGGCTGGAAGTTGACATTTACGGACACCGGCGGAGGCGGCGGATCGACCGTGATACTTGAGTACAGGGTGGATGTGCCGTAAGTTGCGGTCAGTGTAGCCGTGGTGTACTGAGTAACCGCCGTGGTGTTTACCGGGACGTCTGCAGTGGTCTGTCCGCTCGATATCACTACGGACGGCGGAACAGTGGCGCATGCCTGATCCGATTCAAGAGTGACTGTGACGCCCGAAGCAGGGGCAGGGCCGTTCAGGCGAATGGTGGCGGAGGCGACTCCGCCGCCATAGAGATCGTTCGGTGTTATGGTAAACGAAGACAGAACGATCACCGAAGGCGTGCCCGATGCTTCATTGGAGCCGGGGCTCTCGCCGCCGGCGTTGGATGCCGTCACAATATAGAAATACTGGACGCCGCTCGTCCCTGAACTGTCGGTGTAACCCGGCGACGATACCGTGGTCATTGTGGTGTAAGGACCGCCATGCACGGTAGCCCTCTTCACGATATAGGATGTCGCCGTCGGCACGGAATCCCAGGTGAGCACAACCTGTCCCTGTCCGGGTGGCGCTGTTGCGGCAAGGTTTGCGGGCGCCACGGGCGGAGTTACGCCCAGCAGAAGCTGCGGCGCATTTGCGCCTTCCCTGGACGAGTAGTTGTCTCCCTGCCCGTTAGCCGGAACTGCATCCATCTTGACGGCAAAGCTTACTTGCGTCGCTCCCGCCGCGATTTGCTGCTGTACATATGCCGAGACATTCCACGAGTACCACTGCGAGGTTGAGGTAATCGAGGCCGTCGCAAGCGCCGAGCCTATGGCCGGCATGTTGGCGAATGTGATCCCCGTTTCCGTCCACGTATTGTTGGACACGGCATAGACCGTATCGGTTCCGGTGTACCCGGAGCCGCCGTTTTTGCCGTTAAGGCGTAGAATGGCGCTGCCGACCGGGCCGGAAATATTCGAGATGTCAAACCTCAGGAACCCGTAGCGGGTCGTTGAGCCATTGCCGTTCTTCACCTGGACCGTAGTCGCCGTGCCGAAGTTGGAGCTTGCTGATCCTTGCTGGACATACGAGTCGGCAACTCCCACGCCCGGGTAGACCTTGGGAACGGTAGCGGTCGCCTCGTTCGAGTTTCCGCTCTCACCGCCGCTCGAAACGGAACTCACGACGTAGTAGTAAGTATTTCCGTTGCTGAGGTTATTGTCCGTATAAGATGGCGTCGTCGAGCTGGCGATCGCCGTATATGGTCCGCCTGCCGTCTGTGAGCGCTTGACATTGTAGGATGTCGCGCCGGTGACGCCGGTCCATTGCAACACGACCTGGCTCAGTCCCGGCGTTGCTGTCGCCGTGAGTCCGGCCGGAGGATTGGGAGGGCTCAGGGTAAACGAGAGCTGCGGCGGATGGGCTCCCTCCCGACTCTGGTAGATATTCGCCTGGACATTGGCCGGCGTATTGTCCATCAGGACGGCAAAGCTAGCGGTAGTCTGTCCGGCCGCGAGCAGCGACTTGACATAACCCGTCACATTGAAGCTGTAGTACTGCGAAACCGAAGTGATCGGCGCGGAACCGAGCGTCGCACCTGTTGCCGGTTTATTGTTGTACGTAATGCCGGTCTCAGTCCAGTTTGTGTCCGATACCGCGTAGACAGTGTCCGTCGCGTTGTACCCGCTGCCGTTATTGCGGCCGTACAGGCGGAGCATAATGGATCCGCTGGAACTTGGGACCCCTGAGAGACTGAAACGTACGTAAGTGATTCGATTTGCGGAGCCGGTCGACTTCTTTGTGAGGATCGTGCTGTCTGTTCCGTAGTTCGTGCCGGCATATGTGCCGGAGCGAACATACGAATCGGCGATCGGTATGACAAAGCTTGTCAGGCCCGGTGTCGCGCTGATATCGGGGGCGTCGTCGCTCTCTCCGCCGGCGTTTGTGGCGCTTACCGTGTAGTAGTACGAAACGCCGTTGGTCAATCCCGCATCAGTAAACTTGGTCTGCGCGATACTGGCGATGGTCGTGTATGGTCCTTCGCTGCTGAACGCGCGCTTTACGTTATAGCCGGTTGCCGTGGCGGATGGCTGCCAGAACAGGCTGACCTGCTGGTTGCTCGGAACCGCGATCAAGTTGGTCGGCACGGCGGGAGGGGCGGGCTTGGGAACGGCGCTCACTTCATTCGAGCGCGGCCCCTCGCCGGCGGTGTTTTTCGCGGATATCTGATAGTAGTACGTAACCGCGTTCGTTAACCCCGTATCCTGAAACGCCGTCGCCGTGATATTGTCCGCAAAAGGCGTTGTGCCTTCTGCATGTGGAGAGAGCGATCGGTACACCCGGTATGAGGCCGCATTGGGAGTCGAATTCCAGGTGATTGTGACTTTGGTGTCTCCGGGATTCGCCTGCACTTTGCTTGGAGCCGGTGGAACGGGGGGAAGGGGAGTTGCGGAAGCTTCCGGTGAATATACGCTGTCGCCGCCGCTGTTCACAGCGCTTACCACGTAATAGTAAGTGGTGTTGTTGATGACATTTACGTCCTGATAGACCGTTGCCGTTGAGTTGGTGACGAGCGCATAAGGTCCGCCGGACGTGGTGCTTCGAAATAGGTCATACGATGTGGCCCCGTTGACTGAAGACCACGCAAGGGTTACGAGGTTGGTGCCTGCGGTCGCTGTGAGACCACCAGGTGCGGCCGGGCGGGCAATCGAGAGAACTAGCTGAGGAAGATTGGAACTGCCTTCGCGTGAGACAAAGGTATCGGCTTTGTCTGTGGGCGTGTTCATGACCAGTGCTATGGAGACAGCTGATGCGCCGTTGGTCTGGGCATCGGAAACATAAGAACCCAAATCCCACGTGACGTATTGTTTTGTCGATGTGACTTGAGCGGATCCGATAGCCGCTCCGAGCGTCGGAGCTGTGTTCCATGTTATGCCGGATTCTGACCAGCTGTTGGAAGCGACCGCATATGCAGTTTCTGTCCCGCTGTATCCGGCTGTCGAGTTATTTCCATACAGCTTGAGTTTGGCTCCGAGGATCGACCCCTGGACACTTGATAGGTCAAATCTCAGATATGCGATGCGCCGGTTGCCGGCCGATGCCTGAGCCTTCACGAGAAGGGTGGTGGCCGAGCCGAAATTTGTCGAAGCGACAGGGCCGTCCTGCACGTAGGCGTCGGCTGCCGGAGTGAGCGTTGAGCCGCTTTGCGCCAGAGTTGCTCCTGTAGCACAGAGCAGAAATATTATTGTGAGGGTTAAGTATCTTATCAATCTTGAGCAGACGGATTGTGCCTGCAACATACGGCGAATCTCGAAATGTGTGCCCCTACGGCTGACCATACAAATCTCCAGTTACATTTGAAACCAGGGTTTCGACGTGCTGAAACCTAGCTGTTAGGCGTTATGATTCCATTCCAGGCCGTAACAACATCGTTTAGAGCCGCAATAAGAACTCCTAATATATGTGACCTGAACTACAGCTTCAGAGCACATCGCTGTTGTTATTGCATTCCGCGCGACTTACTAGTAATGCTGCTTGAGGATCCTGCCAGGCTGCGGCAACCCGGCATGAAAACGTAAAAATTTAATCTAAGCCGATCCTAATCTATCTGTGAACCTCCATGCAAATCCATGGTATAAAGTCTTATACACCTGTGAGCCTCTAGACGCCGGATTGATTTTGTGGCACGAAAGCGCTGTAAAATTGTCCTGTCCGGCATTCAAGGAAGTAAGCTCCGTATCCATTCCTGCATGATCCCTGACAAGCAAGCAGAAGACATTAACCTGTCTTTTGGATCATCTACGACAGAACGCACTACCAGTACTGTAAAACTGCGCCTTGTCATACAAGTGCGATATTTGGAGTAACCCCAATGGTCCGAGCCTGTCCGTTTATTTTCAGCACGCTGGCAGTACTTGCGCTTGCGGCATGTCCTTCTCACGCTTCCACTCCTGCGGTTGCAGGAACAGGGGCTGTCGGTGTAAACGCTTCCTGGGAAGCCGGCGCATCATCGTCCTGGTATATCGAGTTGCAGCGGCTTGGCGGCGCCGACATCGCTCAAGGTATCCAACGCGAAGACGATGCCCTGATACGTACCGGCATCCATATCCTCGATTGGGGATTTGCCCATGAAGCCACTGATGGTTCCTTTCCGGGAACCGGCGATCCTTTCCACAGTGCGGCGATATTCGCGGAATCAGCCGCCAACGCTTCGATTTTGTTAAGGTCGTATCACCCGAAGACTTACTCAGCCGACCTGACCTACTACAGCTCCGTCGTCCAGAGCTATAAGACGAAGCTCCACTCAGTGGGCCTGTGGCTTATCGCTCCCGCCAATGCAACGCCGGGACAGCAGTTCGATCAGCCTTACACTCACCGCCGTTATCTGCTGGCTGCGGCGCTGGGACAGATCGGAAATCTCTACGCGGACAGCGCTATCAGCTCTGCGGCGGCCCAGTATGCGCGCAACGGTCTTCTCCTTCAGATGACTGCCGGCACGCAGCAAGTGGTGTATCCTGACCATACGACGCACACTGTGAGCATGGTCGGCGTTAACCCTGAGCTTGGCGGGTACGACGTCAGCTATCAATGTGCTGGGATACTATATTCGCAGCATTTCTATAATATCTGTTCCGATGCCGCGCTGCGCTCCTCTCTACGCTCGATGATGAGCAATGGCCTTCTCTGGGAAAGCAAGCGAATTACATCCTCAGGCGTCCTGGACGCTGTAGGAAGCACACGAATAGGCATCGAAGTGAACCGGGACGGCACCCTTAAGACGCCGAATGATCAGGAAATCATTTCCGCGTTCAGCAACGGATACACTTACACCAATTCACTGAGGTTCCTCGTTACCGCTTACCGATATCTCGGATCCGGAAGGGCTGTCACCAGCGATACCGTTGCATCGGACGGCGCGGTTAATGCCAATTACGATTGGGAGCGTGGAACTGCTTCCACCTGGTCAATCAGTCAGCAAAGGATCGGCGCCGATTACGTCGAGACCGGAATTCAGACTGAAAACGATGCTGTAATTCGAAAAGGCATCCTCATTCTCAACTGGGGATGGGCTCATCAACTTTCAGACGGATCGTTCGGTACGACGACTACTCCCTACTATGCTTCCGCGCAATTTATTGAGGCTGCCGCCAGAGCGTCGCTTCTCCTGAAATCGTACGCTCCAGGCACATATGGAGCCGATCTCACCTACTTTAAATCGATCGCGGCAACGTTCGCTTCCAACTGCAACAAGACCGGCAACTGGTTGACTACGGCTACCAACTGGCCCATTGTCCAGCATAACTGTCTTGGCTCAACTTGCCGGAATTATGCGCTGGCTGCCGGACTGGCGACAACCGCCGTAGCCGCGGGAAATCCGGCTCTCAATATTGATGCGAATCTATCGGCGGCCACGGCTGCGGCAATGCAGGTTACAGGCGGAATGAACCCGGAAGGCGGAACGTCGGACATCAATACACAAGCCCTGGGTCTCACATACGCGGCGCGATATATCGTCAATATACCGGCGTCAATTACATCAACCACCGTGAAGACTGCTTTGTCTAGTGGGATAAACTGGGAACTCCAATTTATCTTAATCGATGGAAGCATTACCGGAACTTCATCGCCGGCAACGAAAACTATCGATACTGCGCTTGAGCTCGGATATGCCATTATAGCCGATCCTCGCTATGTCGTATATAGGGAGCGAATGAATCTTCCTGAAATGCAGCTGTATTAAACTCGATAATCAACAAATGCCCTTCCACTTCAAATTATTTGAAGTGGAAGGGCATTTGTTTTTTCGATAAAGCAAGTGAATCCTATTTGATTCTAATGCGATTTATTTTGGCGAATTAATCAAATTATAGCATGCTAACATAGAAGAGATTCTGAGATAGTTAATAGAGATTAAATAGGGTTTAATAGCATGTAGACACTATATTTTGGCGTGTCATTTGCCCCCTGGAACGTCTAATAACCGGGTTTAAGTCGTTAGTTAATTATCTGTTTGCCTGGCAGATTTATACAATATTTGGAATATAATCTATCTAATGTTGTAATATTAATTACTGTTACATCTTATTCAACATAAATTATCCCTTCAATTCTTCCTGTAAATCCTGCAATTATTCAATTCAGACCATTTGCATCAGCTCTTACGTAACAGAATTAAGAAAAAAATATGATAAGAAACGACTAAATTCTGTTTTCACCGGGTAAAGTTACGCCGTTAGAGAAACAATGCCTTTACATCGCAATCTGTTGTGATGTAACCGATAATTAGTCTTTGCAATATACGAATAGGCGTATATTGCACTTAATAAGACTTCTCTAATGGCAAGAAGAAGTACCGGAATTTTGCCCTCCACGCAGATTATGCTTACCTCGGAGGCAGTGTTTCGGCGAGGCGTGACGGGTACGTTGCTGCGCAGTGATCCTGAATACCAAGTAAGGCATTGGTAGCAAATCCACACTCCTATCACAATCAAGGCTGATTGAACGTCACTATGGTTTTCGTTTATTAAGAATGGGGTGCATATGGCATCTTGCTCTTAATTACCTCTGCCGGTGTGCTGATGCGCCGGCGAAATCGAGAAGGCTGGTCAAAATCAATTATTGATTAGCGGCTCGATGCGTCAATAAAAGTAATTCCAAGCAGAATAAAGTGTCGGCAATTAACCAGCGCTTAAGCGCCAATTAATAGCCACGTCTGATATATTTGTCATGTTCGCTTAAAACGAGAGAGTATGACCAATTAATGGACACGTCTATTTGATGAAGGGTTAACAAGAACGTCTAAAATTAAAGAAGTTTATTCTTCGTGGAAGCAAACATGAAGTCGATCAATAACCCGGTACGCTCTTCGCGTTAGGTCAGGTTTTGTGGAGGGAAATGATGGAGAAAGTCTTTCGCTTTCGGAGCAATGAAACGACGCATCCTGATCAGGATGATAAATCGATATTAGGATCAGAAGTTCAAGCCTCTCGTCAGGAAATTAGTAAAATGCGGGGCCTGTCGCGTCAATCGACATCGGGGCGTGAGCCTATGGCAGCCGCTCTTATGTCAGGAGCGGCATCGGTAAGCGTGGTAATTCCGCTTCTTAATGAAGTCGATAGTTTGCCCGATCTTTACCGGCGTTTGAAGGACTCGCTCAATGAAATAGCTCCTTCGCATGAGATCATCTTTATCGATGACGGAAGCAAGGATGGCTCCTTTGAAAAGCTCCAGGAATTCTGGAAAATAGATGCCAGTGTCTGCCTGGTTCGCTTCCGCCGTAACTTCGGAAAAGCGGCTGCTCTGTCGGCCGGTTTCAAGCATGTCCGCGGCGATCTCGTCGTAATGATGGACGCAGATTTGCAGGATCAGCCCGAGCAGATGCCCAAGCTGATTGCGAAGCTCGATGAAGGATATGATCTTGTCACCGGATGGAAGCAGAAGCGGCACGACCCCTTAAATAAAACGCTGCCGTCCAAACTCTTTAATGGAACTGTGTCTCGCTACTACAAATTGAAGATCCACGACTTCAATTGCGGTTTCAAGATCATGCGGGCTGAAGTGGCCGCGGACCTTCGGCTTTATGGCGATCTGCACCGCTTCATCCCCGTGCTGGCAGCCGAGCGTGGTTTCCGCGTTACGGAATGCTCTGTCGAGCACGCGCCGCGGGTACATGGCGTTTCGAAATATGGCGCGAAGCGCCTGATCACCGGGTTGCTGGACTTTGTTGCAACGATTCTGACGACACGCTTCACCCAGAAGCCGATGCAGTTCTTTGGGACAATCGGATTGAGTGTAATTGCGATTGGAATCGTTCTGCTGGGATACGCATTGGTCGAGACGATCATTGGAGCCAGCGCTCGGATGACGGCGGTTTGGCCGGTGGCGATAATGCTGGCGCTCGGCGGCATAGAGATCGCATGCATCGGACTGCTGGCCGAAATGATTACCAACCAGACGCACAGAAAAGGCCACCCATATTTCGTGACGGAAACGCAGCAGGCGCGAGACACTCAGCCTGCCATCGCTCTGGAACGCAATGGGAACCATACCGAAGCTCCCACTGTGGGAACTGCGGTCAAAGCCTGAATTACCGCGGGATCTGCGGAGTGCTTTCATTCCGCAGACCCGTGAAGGATTGGAGAAACCCTTGAGTTTGAAGTTGCAACCCAAGCGCCTTCTCGGTCAGGCTGTGGTAGTTATATGTTTCGCCTGTCTACTGTGGACCCTGCGCAATGCAGGCACGGATTTGCGAACTCTGCCGCACCCAAAGCCGATCTGGCTGGCAGCGGCTCTGGTGATGTTTCTAGTGCATTATCTGATGCAGGCCATGGGATGGCATGCTATCCTACGCAGCCTGGGTGAGACCGGAACTGCCAGGCTGAGCATGCGGATGTGGTACGCAAGCTTGATTGCCCGCTGGATGCCCGGGCGAGTATGGTACACCGCTTCGCGTTTGATGCTGGCTCGTCAGAACGGATTGAGCGTTGAGGCTGTGAGCCTCGGAATCGTTCTTGAGCTCGCTTACATTCTCGTTGGCGGATTGCTTGTAACCGTCGCATTTGCCGGCAAGTCGCTGGCGAGCGCCGTTTCCGGGGGCGGCGGAGTTGCAGCCGAGGTATTTGTGCTGCTGTTTGTCGCAGGCGCTGCGGCAGCGGTTTTGAGGCCATCCGGTCTTGCAAAGCTGGCATCGATCGGATTTGTTCGCCGCCTCATGCGAAAAGTCGCCGGCAGGGATGTCATGGAAGCGGGCATGCCTACGATGAGCACGTCCCGCAGCATCCTGCTCGTCGGTTATTACACATTGTTCTGGCTCTACTCGGGAGTCATGTTCGGAGTTCTGGCGCTTGCCTTTATTCCGATGACGCGCGAAACATGGGCGGCATGTATTCCCGCCTTCCCAGGCTCCTGGCTGGTAGGCTTCTTCTCGCTGGTGACACCGGCTGGCCTCGGGGCTCGTGAAGGAGCTCTGTGGGTGATGCTCCGGCACGCAATGCCGCAGTCTGATGCCGTTGTTCTGGCGATAAGTTCAAGATTGATGATGGTGGCTGCAGAGCTGCTGAGCGTAGGCGTGGCGTACCTATTGCTGAAAGGGCCGGTTGCCGTTACCGGTGTTAAGCCTGAACCGATCGCAACTCACACCGCAGTGGAAGATCCCGTCGCGACCCTCGTAAGCTGACCGGCTTGAGGCAAGATAGATTTTCGAACTTATGACGACCATGCCGGCGCTGAGCACGGCATCGCTTCGCTTAGGAAAGATCCATGAGAATTTGCTTTGTCGCTTCGACATATCCACGCTCCGACGAAGATACTGCCGTTCCGTGGCTGCGGGAAGACCTGCGCCGGCTGGCTGATCGCGGCTACGAGGTGCACGTCTTTGCGCCGGCCTTCAAAGGGTCTAAATCTCACAAGGTGGATGGGATAACGGTGCACCGTTATCGGTATTTCTTCGCCGGCAAAGAGGATCTTACGCACGATGCCGGAGCGCCGACCAAGATACGCCGGCCGGACTATCTGGTTATCACTCTGTTCTACATCCTTTTCGGATCGATCGGCCTTTACCGCCTGCACCGCAAGGAGAAGTTCGACTTGCTGCATATCCACTGGCCGTTCCCGCATGGCCTCTTCGGATTGGTTGCCCGGAAGGCGCACCCGGCTCCGATCGCACTGAGTTTCCACGGCGCAGAGCTGCTGCTCGCCCGTAAGTTTAAATTTGTCGATCCTATTCTCAAGCGCTTTACCCGGCAGGCGCAGCTTGTGACATGCAACTCGTCGTACACGGCAGGCGCGATTCGAAAGCTCGGGACATGTGAGCCGGTGATCCTGCCTTATGGCAGTCCCGTTCCTGAGCGCAATGTCAAACCGCCGTCGTCTGCGCAAAAGACGATTTTGTTCGTCGGCCGGCTGATCGAGCGCAAAGGCGTGGAGTATCTGCTGCAGGCTATGCCTCTCGTTAAGGCCGAGATTGACTGCCGTCTTGTCGTTGTCGGAAACGGTGTGCTGCTGGAGCCGCTGAAACAGCAGGCGCGAGATATGGGCATCTCGGATTACGTCGAGTTTCGCGTGGACATTCCTGAAGCTGAGCTGATCCGGGCCTATGAAGAGTGCAACGTATTTGTGCTGCCCGCCATCGTCGATTCGCGAGGCGACACCGAGGGCCTCGGTGTGGTGCTGATCGAAGCCCTGTCGTTCAGGCGGCCGGTGGTTGCCAGCGCGGTCGGCGGCATCGTCGATGTCATCCGAAACGAAGAAACTGGTTACCTTGCCCGCGAGAAGGATCCGAAATCTCTTGCCGTCAATATCACGCGCGCCCTCAAGAATCCGGATGAGGCCGCTCGTTTGGCGCAGCAGGGATACGAGCATGTCCAGCTTACTTATAACTGGGACAAAATCATCGATCGCACAGAGCAGCTTTACAGTGAGATCGTCAAAGAACCCGCTTCGAAAACTGCCGGCAGCCGAAGTGAGGCCCTTACAAGCGCCGGCAACTAGACGGCATCTCAATGCACTTCTCAGAGATGGGGATCGAATATGGATAAAACTACTACCGTCGTATTGATAACCGCCGGCGTTGTGACAGCAGGCGCCCTTGCCGCCATCGGGACCCGAGCCGCCACACATGCTGCCCGGCCGGGCGCTCCCACCGTGGTTATTGGAACCGTGCAGATGGGCTCCTCCGATAATGGCGTCATGGCGGAAGGCACAGTAATTCCGGGCGCCTCCGTGAATGTCTCCGTAACACCGGGCGCTCAGGGCCGTATTATGCGCCTCTTTGCAAATGTCGGCGATTACGTGGAGAAGGGCCAGCTTCTCGCGGAGCTCGATACGACTGATCATGTCGACGACTACCGCGCGGCGGCCGCCGAGGTCAGGAGCAAGGCTGAAGATCTGAAGCTGGTCCAGAACCCCTACCGCCCCGAAGAGATTGACGCGAAACGGCTGGCGCTTGACAGCGATCGCGTATCGGTGGAAGTTGCCAAGAGCCGCCTGAAACTTCTGACAGAAGGAGCCCGCACCCAGGAAGTCGCACAGGCTAAATCTGCTCTAAAGTCGGCTCAGGCGCAATTACAGCTCGTAACTGACCAGGCGGACAGGGACAAACAGCTCTTCGACAAGGAACTGATCCCCCGAGCCGACATGGAGCAATCGTCGACTGCCGTGATCGAGGCGCAGAACCGTGTTGATACCGCATCCGCGAAACTCAGCCTGATTACGGAAGGACCGCGCCAGGAAGAAGTGCGCCAGGCGGAATTGGAAATGGAGAAGGCGCAGCTTACGCTGCAGCAGGACACCAAACAATTCAGTTTAATGCTCAAAGGGGCGCGCTCCGAGGCAGTTCAGAAAGCAGTCGCCGATTACCAGGGTGTCGTCTCGAAGGCGCACAAACAGTCGCTGCTCCTGGGGTACCACGAGGTAAGAGCGCCCATATCCGGCGTCGTTGTCGCCAGGAACGTGAGCGAAGGCGAGTATGCCACGGCAGACAATTCCCGGACCGTCAGCGGCCAGCCTCTCAATGTCAACGGCAAAAGTCTGTTCGTCATCTCGGACAACAGCAAGGCTCAGTTCTACGCAAATGTAGACCAGAGATTTTACAAAACCGTGCGTCCGGGCATGACGGTGCAGATTGGCCTGGAAGCTTTTCCCGGAGTTACGTTCCCCGGACATATTCAGCAGGTTACTCCCCTTGTGCAGCCCAGCACGGTGAAACCGGCTGCGACTTCGATCGACCTGTCGGCGCCCCTTACATTCGGTGTGCGAGCGACTTTCGACATTCCGCAAAAGACCGCTGTTGCGGGACAGGCCGGCATGCTGACGCTTGCTAACAAGCAGAGGGACCTCGTGGTGCCCCAGTCCGCTATAACCGCTTACTCTGTCGGCCAGGGCGTCGCGTACGTCGTGGAAGGCGGAATCGCGCATAGCAAGTCCGTACATTACGATCCGGCATCCGACGGCAACCTGCATGTGACCAAGGGGCTCTCTCCCGGCGAGCAGGTGATCATCTCGGACCCGACAAGCGTGCATGACGGTATGGCAGTCAACGCGGTTACGGCAACAGCCGACAACTTCAACCAGAAAGCAATGTGACCTGTTTATGCCTTGCAATCGAAATCGCATTACATATTCCGTTCACCCGGTTAGCCGGCTATGGTTTGAAGGTCGAGTGGAAAGCGCTTTGCCCAAGTTCTTAACAGTAATCGCCTTAGCTACGGCTCAATTGACCGGGGGAATATATGCTGCCCGGGCACAGACTTTCTTCGTACCGACGCCTCCTGTAGCTCAGCCGCTGGCTGAAGTTCCTACCGGGGCAGACGCGGGCATGACCGCTGCGGCAACCCATCTGTATACTCTGGACGAATGCTTGACCGGAGCGCTCCACGACCCATCTTTGGTAAAGAGACATGCTATCGCAACGGATCGGGCGCGCACCGAAGTGAGCCTCGCGAAAACCAACCTCGGACCTACTTACTCGTCCGTGGGAATTTTGAAGTTGAAGTCTGACCGCAATTTGTCGGACACGAGTGGGGATCAGCTAACTTTCGTGGGAGAGCGGGTCAGGCTGGGCATAACGGTCAGCTACCCACTGTATGATGGCGGCGCCCTTAAAACCTCGGTGCAGATCGCTGAACTTGCCAGTACGAACACACAAAACGAGCAAATCTCGGAAAACAATTCGGTCACCGTACAGACTGTCGATGCTTATTACAACGTGCTTCAAGGCCAGCGTATGCTCGAAAGCGTCAACCGCCGTCTGAATGAAGCTCAGGCGCATCTCACCGATGTAACAACACGCCTGCAAGTTGGAACTGTTACGCGCGGCGACCAGCTGGAGGCGCAGAGTGCTGTCGACAGCGCGACTGCTGAAATCAGCCGGCGTCAGTACACGCTTGCTTCCGCGCAAAGCCGCCTTGCTCTGCTGATGAACCTGGATCCGGTGCGTGATCGTCCCGCTGTGGCTGCGCCGGCTGCCGCAACCTTTAACGCTCCTGCCGGTGGCCTTGTCGAAACGGCTATTTCACATAGCTCCGAATACGATCGGCTTAAAACAGAGCGCCTAATTGCCGAGAAACAATTGGTGCTGATCCGGGAACGGAGACGTCCAACAATTACAGGCTTGGCGGGCGTGGGGTTCGCTGACCGTTCGAGCCTTTCCAATACCGGCAGCAATACGACTAAACCATATGTCTTCGTAGGGCTCAATGCCACGCTCCCAATTTTTGAAACTGTTGCTCAACGAGCGAGAGAGCGTGAACAGAGAGATAATATCGCTCTGAGCCAGCTGCGTGTCGATGACTATAAAGACGAGATCTCCTCGTCAGTGACACTATCGCAGCAGGGCTATCAAGCCGCTCTTGTGACGATTGCTGCGGCAACGCAGGCCGTCACCGCGGCAGAAGAGGCCCGGCGACTTGCTGCGGAACGATACGCTGTGGGCAAGGCGACCCAGTATGAAGTCCTGAGCGCCATGGACAGGCTGGAATCAGCCCGAGATGCTCTGGCTGAGGCAGAAGGCGATCGTGACAAGCTTGCTATTACACTTCGTGTTCTAACCGGCAATCAGATCGTCAAATCAATTCCTGGAGTCACCATTAATCCGGTATTTCCCATTGCCATTGCAAAACCGGTAATGATCGGCACGACTGCTGTAACAGACCCGGGTAGCGACCGTTAGGGGTACTTTTCCCATGACACTGGTCCAAGATTCTAGAACGCTGCGGATCGAGTTTGCGCCGAAACCTGCGCCGAAAGCTCGAGAACGCCATGGCATGTCCTTCCTTGTCGCCGGCCTCGGCGCAATCTCAGCCGTTGGCGCGGCAGTAATGCCGTGGTGGCGTCTCATCGATTCGCCTGAACCGCATTTCGTAATATGGTTTCGCCTGGTCGCGATTGCCGCGGCGGCTATGCTGGTGGCAGGGATTTTTCTGCCCCGGCATCGGACGTCTCTCTGGTTAACGGCGGCTGTCACTCAGCTTGCCGCCTTCATATTCTTTGTCGGTCTCATCGTAACTGTGCATCCTCGGGAGATGAGCGACGCGATCAGTCAATACAAGCAGTTGCAGCGCATATCCCGAATCGTGCGGGAGGGAGATGCCAATCTTGAAGTGCAGTGGACGAATTTTCGTTCCGGCAGCGCCAGTCTGCTGCTGAAAAACGACGCCACCCTTGTCGATTGCGCGGAGATTACAACATTTTTTGCAAAGGGCGCATGGTTCCTGTGCGGCCTCTCTGTCCTGTTCGCGTTCGTCGCGCCATTCACTTATGACAGCCGCCAAGCCAACATGACGGTACGGCGCAGAGCCGGAATCGTGGTTATCTTGCTGATGGCGCCCGGATTGATCTGGGGCATTAAGTGCGGTATCAGCCGGCGATATATGAACCATGCCATCCTGGCGATGAGCAATGGGCGATATGCCGACGGTCTCCTCAATATGCAAAAGGCGGCGGCCTGGGATCCACGTCTGAACTATGACACCATCTATCACTATGAGCTGGGACGAGTTTACGGCGCGCTCCACCAGACGCAGAACGCCGACTATTGGGCCATGCTCGGCGACACGCTCCTCCAGAACAACGAGGGCGACAATGCGGTCATGCTTTACAGGATCGGCGCGAAGCTGCCCCAGCCACCGCTGTTCCGTGAGCGTTTTTCCACGGCGCTTCAGCGCAGCGCGTTTTCGGATGACGTATCCGGGCTGCATGGAAGATCGATGGACAAGCGCCTGGAAGCTCAAGCGATTACTCCCAGCAGCTCTGAAATCATCTACTCGCTTGCCATTCAACAAACAAAGATCGGAAATTACCGGGAAGCTGTGCCGTTGTGGCAGAGGCTGATCACGCAGGTGAATTCGGCCGGCCTGTTCAGCAGCAAATTTGTGGCGTCGTATAACTTCATCAAGCCTATCGCCGCTCGCTCATGGAGCAGCATGGGCTACTGTTATTACAAGCTCGGCGAGTTTGACAATGCTATGCAATGTGTCTCTTCTTCCCGAGAACTCAAAGGCCGGACGCCGGAATTGGCCGACTAAATGACGAACAAAGCGCCTGAAAAGAATAACTGGATATCAATGGAGCGCACGACGCTCTTCGATTGCTTCGAGCTCGAATCCAGAGATGGAGGGCCGGCAGGATCGGATGAGCTGGAGGCGATCAAAGCCCGATGCCGGCCGAATCGATGGTGGCTGCTATGGCTGATCGTCGTGGTGATTCTCGGCGCGGATTTTGCGCATCGGGCCGTCAGAGACGAGGCGAAGACACGTTTTACTTATAACTGGACGGCCAGGTGGATGCAATCGCCTGCCGACGAATCGGTCGTTTGTTTCCGCAAGACGTTCGACGTCAGCGGTCATGTGCGCAACGGCTATCTGCTGGTTGCCGCGGATAACTCGTACAATCTGCTGGTCAACGGTCAGCTCGTGTACGGGCGGTTTAGAACGGTTAACTCTTACAGGCTGGACCGTCTCCACTCCACCTACAACATGGTCGGATACGGACGCCGCTATTCGATCGCTCAGACCTTCGATATTCAGCCGCTTTTACGTCCCGGGCGCAATGTCATCAGTATCATCGCTCAGTCCGATTCCGAGAGGCCGGCTCTGCTGGTCGAAGGCGCCGTTATGGCCGGCACGACTACCAGGATCCTTTCCGGGCCTTCGTGGAAGTCCAGCCCCAACAGCATGACGAACTGGCAGGATTACTGGCCGAGCAAAGAGCCAATCGACACTCAGTGGCCGCAGGCGGAAGTCGGTCCCAGCCGTGGCACGCCGTTCGTCGATGGCGATGTCTCATCGCTGCATGCGCCTCCTGTAGGAACCTTCATTCAGTCTCCTGTTCAAACGAATACAGGGCAGATGACATATCGCTACCGCTTTCGTTGGGATGAGCGGGACGGCTCCGGATGGGTGCGCCTGATCACGCACGTTCCATTCGACTTAAGTTTGAACGGCGAGCCGCTCGTCACCACGGCGCATGTCAACCGCAGCTGGCAGGGCACTCCAACCCGCAGAAACGCAATCGACGTCTACTCACGCATTTTGCTGGGCGGACAGCCGGCGCGATACCCCTCGATCGGCCGTAAGTACCGGGCTAATACGGTGTTCTTCCTGCACACATTCCAGCGGGGCTGGAACACGCTCTCGGTAACGACACATGATACGATGGGATTGGTGGACCGAAGCACTCCGGACATGATCCAGGTTGACGGCGAGGTGCGCGGATCTGCCGGACAGTCGGTCAAGATCCACAGCGGTCCTGATTGGGATGCCGTGAACGCGGGAGGAGTCATCGCAAAGTGCGTTACGGTTGCGACGGCGCGCGGGATCGATACGCTCGACAACAATATCTACAGCAGCAGGCCCTCAACCCGGGTAGGCGTATACGACCCTACCGGCATGATGGCAAGGTATACGGCAGTCGCCGCCGTGATTTGCGCCCTGGTTTTGGGATTGCTTGTCACGCTTGGAAAACTGCTTCCGGGCCGGCCTGTGGCTACGCTTCGGAACTCGATCATCGCTCCGGCATTCGTTCTTGTTTGCGCCTGTCTTGCTGAAACGGCCTTCGAACAATCCCGCGAAAGCATAATTCTGGACTCGCCGCAGACATGCATGATCGTGCTTGCGGCCGCCGGGACTGCGTGGCTGTTGATGGCCGCATGGGCGATTGTGGGGGCGACCCGCTACGATCCGCTTCCCGCGTTGGTAGAAGGCGTGAACGGGGAATCGAATGTCGTGCTTAGGATGTCCGAGTCCTATACGGCTCGCAAAGACACGCGGAGCATTACGGATAAGGTCGGGCCGTTTTTCCTGGGTATTATCGTCATCCTTGCTGCCATCCTGTACACGCACAATCTCGATTATTACGGATTTCTGCCGGACGAATATGTATCGATGCTGGCGGCGCGTGGGATTGCTCGGCATGGGATACCGATCTATGAGAACTCGGGCATTATCTACACGCGCAGCGCCCTGTTCCACTATTTGCTTGCTCCACTTGTTGGAGCTTATGGGGACCCCAATCCGTTTCTGGTAAGAGGCTATGCGGGTGTGTGGCAGCTCTTCACCATTGTGCTTGCATTCGTCTTTGGCCGGGCGATCCGGGGCACGTCGACCGGGCTGTTTGCCGCCGCTCTTGTGGCATTCTCGCCCATGATGACGTTCTATGCCCGGGAGGTGCGCTTCTATACGCAAGAGACCTTCTTCGTGACGCTCGCCATGTACTTCATGTGGCGCTCGACGCGGGAACCTCAGATCACATGGTATCGCGCCGGCACATGGCTGGCATTTTCGGCGGCGTACTTGAGCCAGCAGCTTGCGCTAGCCATTTTGCCGTCGATATTCCTCGTAATACTTGTTACGCGAAGCAGCAAGCAGTGGCTGACGGGCTGGACTCTTGCCGCGATGATTGCAGCGTTCGGCGTGATGGCAGCGGACTTCATCGCTTACATAAAGCTATGTCAGACCCCGCTTCCATTTGTCGACGACAATTCGGTGATTTTGATCGGGCTGCATACGGATGTCCTTGAGAGCGTTCCTCACATGCTGCTCATCGGCGATGAGCGCTCCCATCTTGTCGTCGGCATACTCTTTGTGATCGGCCTCTTCGCGGCGATATTCTCAAGGAAGGCTGCGGAACCTGCCAAAGAGGCTAAGATCAGCTCTCAAGCCTTTGTGTACTGTGCGGCGATCCCGATCATTGCGCTTACCGGCCTGATCACGCCGCGTCCGGCCGAACGATACGCCGTTCATGCCTATCCTCTGACAGTGCTTGCGGCAGCACTGGCGCTGGCGGTTATCGTAACCTGGCTGCGGCGTTATCTCGCGCCGTTCACGGTGGCTCGTCCGCGCCGGATCGATTTCGCGCTGATTTGCGGTATCGCAATCGCCGTCCTGGCATTGACCTGTTACCGCCCCGCGCGCAGCTGGAACAACACCGGCCGCGCCATAGTCGCAGGAGTAACTCAGGCGACCCGTTATGTTCGGACGGCCGAGAGGCCCGGCGATCGGGTGATGTTCTTCAGCCCGGAAGCCGCAATGATGGATCTAGGGAAATGCGATTACTTCTTCCACCAGAACTCGCATTCCATCTACCTGTATTACGCTAAAGACGGCAGCGTTCGCGAGAGGAATTCGGCGGCGATATGCGTGGACACGACGGATAAGCTCGTCAGTGTCATGTCGAATAACAAACGGATGTGGCTGGTCATTCCGCAATGGCAGACTGTGGCCAGTAAGGGAAACCGCCTGGCCTTTGTAAATGTCTTGACCGCGAACTTTACTCTCATGCACCAGGTGCATGGCATTCAGGTGTGGCTGTGGGACAAAGATCTGAACCACTTCCATCACAACGTCCACGACTATCAATCGGCAGGTCCCGGTTATTCGGAAGTCGAGGACTTAGACGGCGGTCTGTAAATGGGCCGCAACTTCAAGTAAGCACATGGTGAAGTCAATGCAAGTAAAAAACCACCGTATTAGGATTGTTGGATATCTCGCTGCAGGCAGCGCGCTGCTTATCCCGGCAGTGGCGCCCGCCTATGCGAAACCGCCGTCCTTCTCGCATTACGCCGGATCGAGCGATCTGAAGCAAAGCGTCTACAGCCGCATCAGCCATATACTCGGCAAGGAACTGGAAGACGGCGCGATGGGCGCGAACACAAAGTACGAGCAGGGAAGCGCCGATAAATGGTTTATTGAGGGACAGCGATATGGCGCTGACCTGATCCAGTCCGGCGTGGCAATGAATGACCGAAAGATGATCGCCGGCGGCATTCGCGCTCTGGATTGGGGTTTCCAGCGCCAGGGGGCCGATGGATCGTTTCCGGGAACCGGTGATCCTTACCACAGCACCTCACTGTTCGTGGAAGCGGCGGCTCGTGGACTTTTGCTCCTCACTGACTACGATGCTGCGGCATATCGCGACACCATCAAGCGCGACACGCCCAAAGTGCGCGCGGCGGCCAATTGGTTAACACAGCCTGATATTGAAGACAAGGGAAGACGCAATGCGCGTCCCTATACGCATCGCCGCTGGGTTCTGGCGTCGGCTCTAAGCCAGAGCTCTGTGCTGACAGGCGATGATGGGCTAATGCGAAGCGCCCGGGATTTTGCTGAAGATGGCCTGCGCCTTCAGCAGGCCGACGGCGTCAATCCGGAGCATGGAGGGTCCGATACGAGCTATCAAGCCTATGGGGTTCTGCAGGCGGAACGGTATCTTATTGCGGATCCGGACGGTCCCTTGCAGGGCAGGGTAAAGGGCATGATAACCAGAGCGCTGGATTGGGAGGTCGCGCATATATCGGATTGGGGCGATGTGGACGAAAGTGAAGATTCTCGCACCGGTGTGGAAATTGCCCGAAACGGCAAGGTTAAGAAGCTTGATTACGTATCCCTGCAGCAGGCTCTTACTATCGGCTCGTCCTTGACTGGAGATGCGCGATACAAAGCCGCAGCCCGGCGAGTTGCCAGGGCCAGGAACGAAAGCGATCGCGCGCGAAGCGGCTAATATTGTGCGAGAACCGGCATAAAGCCATGCATCGCAAGATGTCTAACAACTACATATCGGCTTCAGGACAGAGTATCAACAATCTATCGTTTGCCTAACGTTGTGCCGGATAAGCGGTCTTTTAAATTGCGATGCCGGAGTTACTTTTCGCTCAGGACTAGCCAGGAGAAATAAGATGAATATCTGTGTAATCGGAACAGGATATGTTGGCCTTGTGACCGGCGTTGTTTTTGCTGACTTGGGAAATGACGTTGTTTGCGTCGATAAGCTTGTCGCAAAGGTCGATGGTCTGAATAAGGGCATCATGCCGATCTACGAGCCGGGACTTGAGGAGATGGTTGCGCGAAACGTTGCGGACGGCCGTCTGAAGTTCACGACGGATCTTGCTGAGAGCGTGTCCAAGAGCGAAATCATCTTTATCGCCGTGGGCACCCCGCCCAGGGAAGACGGATCCACGGATCTCGCATATGTTGAAGATGCCGCCAAGGGGATCGCGCGCGCCCTGAACAGCTACAAGGTGATTGTAAACAAGAGCACCGTACCCGTAGGCACCGGCAACTTCGTTCGTGAAGTTATCGAGACAAACAAGCGCCGCTCCGTCGATTTCGATGTCGTTTCCAATCCTGAGTTCCTGCGTGAGGGAAGCGCGATTACGGATACGCTCGTTCCCGACCGCATCGTTATCGGAGCGCCAAACCGAATTGTCGCCATGCGTCTGTTGGAGCTTTATGCTCCGCTGGAGCGGCCAATGATCATTACCGATGTGGCGTCGGCAGAAATGATCAAGTATGCGTCCAACGCGTTCCTGGCCACAAAGATCTCGTTCGCGAACGCCATCGCCAACATCTGCGAGGCCGCCGGAGCCGACGTAAATCAGGTTGTCAAAGGAATGGGGCTTGATAACCGCATCGGTCAAGCATTCCTGTCTGCCGGTATCGGTTACGGCGGAAGCTGTTTCCCCAAGGATACTCGCTCATTGCTGCACACGGCGCAATCGTACGGTTACGAGTTCCCGCTTCTCGATGCCACGATCGCTACGAACGAGGATCAACCCAAGCGCTTTATCAAGAAGATCCACGCTGTGATGGGGGAGAACCTCAAAGGAAAAACAGTGGGAGTTCTGGGGCTTGCCTTCAAGCCGAATACCGACGATATGCGTGAAGCGAAGAGCCTCGATATCATCGGGGACCTCCTGGAAACCGGCGCGAAAGTTCGAGCTTATGACCCGATCGCAATCGAAAATACTCGATCGACTTTCCCTGACATTACTTACTGTGGGAATGCATACGAAGTTGCCGCAGGGGCTGATGCATTGATTGTCGTAACGGAGTGGAACGAGTTCAAACTCCTGAACATGGAGCGCTTGAAATCCGTTATGGCTGACCCCATCATCTTCGACGGCCGAAATATCTACAATACCGATCGTATGCGACAGCTCGGCTTCCAGTACTTTGCTGTCGGCCGCGGCAGTGCGGTGGGCAGTCAGATCCCAAATACGGTAGGCGTAAGAGAATTCCGCTTCGTCCGCGCCGAGGATGCCGTAGGCGTATAATTGGGGCATTTCATCAAAGACTGAGTGGAAGTCCGCAAGCTTCGTGACCCGTGGATCGAGTTCCTAATAAAGCCGCTGGAACTCGATCCTTCCAGCGACGGTGCAATTGTGCGTCGATTGAGGCGACGCTTCAGTGCGACAAGCAAAACGCCCCGGCCGGAAGATGTCGGCCGGGGCGATCTCTGAATCAGAAGTTATCCGATCAGAAGTTATTGTTGGTCGTGGTCACCGAGAAACTGCCTGCCGGCGCCTGGTCAATGTAACCGGAGTAGCCGGAACCCCATTCCGAGCCGAAATTGCAGGTGAGCGATGCGCTTCCTGTTGCCCCGGACTCGATCAGATAATTGTAGGTTCCGGTCTTATAGACCTGGTTGCCGTCACAGAGCAGGTTTGAGCCTGCCGCAATGTCGAAGCCCTGGAACATGGAGCCGAATATTATGTTCCCGTTGGCGTTGTCTCCGGAGATCGTGCTGGCGCTGCCGTACGTCCCGAGACCGATTGCAGGGTTTTGATTTCCGTATCCATAGCTTCCGCCGCGGATGATGACATTGCCGCTGATCGTCGCATTTTGCTGGGAGTAGACGTGGAAGATGCCGACCATCATTCCTTCCAGCTTGACGCTGTCGAGTGCCAGATTGTTATTGACGTATGCGTTGACGCCTCCATAGATGCCGAACTCATTAGCCCACCACTGCGCTACGCTGGTGTTCTGGACATAGGTGCAGTTCGTCATGTTCGGCGCGCTTGTATTCGATGAGTTCAGCGTAATACCGTCGTCGCCGTTCCCGCGGGAGAAGTTATTCTCCACCAGCACGTTGTTACACGGCGTTCCGTTGGTATTGTTAAAGTTCATGCCGTCTCCCCAGGAGTTGTTGACCCGGCAATTTTCGGCCGTGATATTGTTGCCGTCTGCCCAGGTGAGCATCAGGTGCCTGGCCCAGACGTTATTCAGCGTCCAGCCATCGCCATTGGAGTCGGCATATGCAAGGTCCGCAAACTGGCCGGGGGTGGCGTTCGGCCCGCTCGCGTCGATAGAGAGATTGCTGAAGCTTGCCGAATAGGTCAGGAACAGGAACCCGTTCGACCAGTTGCTGGCCTTATTGAAGACGGTGCTATACCACGGTCCCGCTCCCTGGATCGTGACGTGAGTTGCGGTGATCGCGCTGCCGCTGGACACGTAGTAGATGCCCTGTGGAATCCAGACGCTCTTCCCCTGCGACTGTGCTGCGTTGATGCAGTTCTGGATGGCCGAAGTGTTGTCGAAGCTGCTGTTGTTGGCCTGCGCGCCGTAGCTGGCGATCGAAAGCGAGTTTGCCGGCTGGCTCAGCGCTGCCGGAGGAGCCTCCAGATCCACGACATCAACATTATAGTAAGACGCGGCGTTCGCCCCATCCTTGGACAGGCTGATCGTACTCCCAGGAGCAACGCCGGACCCGCTGAAAAAGACATGGGCCTCGTCCCAGAACACGTGCGGGTTTCCGGCCGAGGGGCTCTGGCTCATGCCGTTGTAGCTGCTGGACGTCTCGTAAACCCAGGTCTGGGTCGAGGTGACGGGAATCGCCTGATTGAGCTGTCCGTTGACATACAGGTCCAGCGTGGAACTGATCCCGCCGCCACCGGAAGAATCCGGAATGGAATAGCGGACGTTGATCGCCGTGATCGTCTTGCCGGTGTTGTTGGTCCAGGTGACCGAATCGCCGGTGTGGGACAGGTTAACGTAGGCGTGCCCCGATGCCTCAAGTTGCGGCGACGAAAACTTGGTGGTGGGTGGAGACGTCAGCGCCACGACCGATGCCTGCCCCGCCAGTGCGCCGCCTTCCGCCTCATACGAAATGAATGGCGTGTTGGCGCCGATCTGAACCGGATTGATGGTCCATTGCTGGTTCGCGTTCCCGCTCTGCGGGGTCCATGTCCACACCGTGCCGCCGCTGCTGGTTGAGCCGCTGTTGTCGAGCGCCAGGCCGCTGGACTGGCTGACCAGAGTGTAATATCCCCCGCCTGCGCTTGTGATGGTCCACTGCTGATTGGTATTCGAACCGGCAGCCGGATAGGATTGTTTGACCGAAACACCGGTACCGGTCGCGCCGCCGTTGTCCAAGTCCATGCCGCTGGTGAGACAGGTGAGCGAGTAGCGCCCGCTCGGCAGGACGTTGATCTGCCATTCCTGGTTGGTGCTGGCGAGCCCGGCGCTCCACTGCCAGACATTGTTTCCGGTGGTGCTTGCTCCCTCGTTGTCCAGATTCAGCCCGCCGGTCTTGCAACTCAGCGTGTAGATGCCTCCGGAGGCGATGGGAAGCTGCTTGACTTGCGTCAACTGCCACTGTTGATTGGTGTTGGTGCTGTCAGGCGCCCATTGCCAGGTGACATTTCCGTTGCCGGTTCCACCATCGTTGTCGAGCGCCAGTCCGTTGGCCGCGCTGACAATGGCGTACGAGCCGTTGCTGAGTTGAGTGATGCTCCATTCCTGGTCGATACTGTGAGGAATGACGGGATTTTGAACGACGGCTGTGCCGTTGGAAAATCCGTTCGCGCTGTCGAGCGCCATGCCGCTGGTGAGGTTGACGATGTAGTAGTAGCCGTTGGGCAGCTGATTTATCTGCCATTGTTGATTGGTGTTGCTGCTCTGCGCTGTCCACTGCCACATGCCGTTTCCCGCGCTGGTCGAGCCCTCGTTGTCGAGCGCAAGGCCGCTGGTCTTGCAGACGAGGGTGTAGACAGCGCCGGATACTGGCTGAGCGGGTGCGGGGCTTGCGAGAAAACCGAGGGACAGTGCACAAAGCGCGGATCGAATCGCGAGTGCCACCTTCATAAGAAAGTCCTCCTTGGGCATGGCTGAGATATGTGCCGCCGTGGGCTAGGTCGACAGTGTGATGTTTCTTATCTGATTATCGATAATATCAATTAAAACATTATTATTTATTTCCGAATCAGTATTGGGACAGATGGTGTAGGAATGAATGGCAAACGGCCGTCTCGCTTGGCTAAGGTCAGCCTGAAGCCATGAGTGTTCTGTTCCTATTGTAACTAATGCCCGGAATCGCGTCAATCCTCGATCCTATCGTATTTTTGATGAATTCTCGTGCAGCATGCGAGCGATTATGATGAAGCCCTGTTTAGCCTGCATCCCGGAACTGCCGTTCCAGGGTGCCGACCAAAGGTTAGCCAGGGTGCTTTTTCCGGCGGAAGTTCGTCCGGCGCATGATCCGGGGAGTCGTTCGCGCGTTCGGCGAAGCGGCATGGAGCAGAACTGGATGGCACAGGACCGCTTCGCCCGGTTCCCCCGTCAACTCGACCACCCGCGTCGGGATGCCATGCACCTCGAAGGGAATGTCGATCCACGCCTCCGACGAGCGATCCGGATCGGCGTGATCGCCCATCAGTGCGGCCAGGCGAGGATGCCACTCGCTTAATGTGCGCACGGCGTTGACGGCGCGCTCCCATCCGTCGGTCGGCATGCCCGCGCCGAGGTAGCGATGCGATCCCGCCAGCGCCAGTGTCGCTCCGCCGCCGTCCTGCACCGAGTTATAGTAGGTGAACGCCATCAACTCGTCCGGCTCCTCCTGATATCCGCGCGGATCGTTGTCAAAGTGCCATCCCGAGGCAGGCATCTCCCAGGCTGCGTCCGATTGCGAGCCTTCCGTGTATAGCAGACCCCCAAGAGTCCTGAGTGGCCTCCAGAGCCCCGCACCCAGGATTTGATCGACGGCCCCGTGCAACCGCTCCCCGATTGTCACGCCAGCGGTGGCGTCCAGTGCTTCCTTGTTCCTGGGGCCGCTTTCGGATTCGACGGCGTTTCTGACCTGCTCGACGAAACTCATGGGCAGCGCATCCGCCACCCGGACATATCCCCAGATTTGAAACTGGCGGATCTCGCTCTGAGACAAGACATTGTTTTCCATAAACTCTCCTTGCATGTCTGAAGACGAGCGCCCCACAAAAACAAAAAAACACGAGGCGGTCGCGAGGGAAACAAACGGACTCCTGGAATCCGTTCATCTCCCGTTCGCGACCGCCTCGTGGTTAGCGAGGCGGCCCTTTGCGGGCAGACACAATCTTCAGTTATCGAGATCTTACCCACACGCGGAGGCGTGAGTCAAGCGCAAAAGGCCGCTGCCTTCGTGAACTCGATTAGCCCGTCGTCCCTACTGAAACGGATTATTGAGAAGCGAAGCCAGGTGTCTCCGTCTCCGAAGCGTCGAGCAGACGGATGGCCCAATCTTGTACTTGCCGAGCGACGGCATTGGGCGTTGCGTCTGTGGTATTAGCAGTTTCGAACGCTTCCGCTGCCCACTGGTTGACGCCCTGATGTAGCGAGATGAACTCGTCCGTGGCGAAAAAGCCGCCTCGTGCCCGCAAGCGAGCGGCAAGGGCTTCGGGAGTACAGTGAAGGCTGAAGTAATGGATGTGCTGAAAACTGTCACGAGCCTCACATTCCGCGACGTTCTCCGGTGTCATCGTGCCACACAGTACGGTTGCCCGTCCACTCTGGGCCAGGTATGCCGCCAGACGTATCCAGTTGTTCTTAAATTGCAGCCAGTTGACTTCGTGGTTGTATCCGTCCGCCATCAGATCGATATCGAAAACATGCCACTCGCGCCCCAAAAGCTGAGCAAGTTCATGCACAATGCTGCTCTTACCGACACCATTAGCTCTCAGCACGATGAAGAGAGGGATATCCGTTGTAGGGATCGGAAGATTATTGGATGTAGAATTGGGCTTAGACATATTTGCTCTATAGCGAAATCTGCGGGCAATGTTAAGTATGCCTTGGAAGAAAAGCAGGGGGGAAGTTCTCGAATTGTCGAAACCCGCCGATCGAAACAATGAAACCCGGGAGAATACCTATTCACCTGACAGTTAGAGCAAGACATGTAGCTTTGGACCTACGAAGCTACATGTCATCAACTGGCATTCGACTGTTCTATCAATCCTGAGAATCAGAAGTGACGGCGTTATCGCCGTCTTCTTCTTGTCTTAATCTTAGAAGCGATTTCGACCTTGCCATATAGCATAGCTCCACTAATTTCGAGCAGACCGTTTACCGGTGTGTCTCTAATGACTTGCTTTTCGCCAAATACAGTCCAAACAAGTGCATAATCATTTTCGGCCAAGAAACGATCTAAGAAGTTTCGTTCTATCAATAGTACGCTACGCTCTCCCGAGGCAGCACCTGCATCTTGCACTACTACCTTGCCGTTTCTGTCTTCCCATTCTGCGATCTCGCCGTTCCATTGAAGACAGCCCTCTCTAAATAGGATTGGGGAGGGCAAAATAGCCCCGATTTTGTTTGTGTCATCTTCATCGGTTGCAAAGTTGTGAGCTACAGGAGCAACGAATACTCCTATCCCATGCCTTGGCATACGCCAGTCCTGGTATTGCCAATCGTCTTCCTCATAGGCAAAATATCGCCAGACAAGTGAATTATAGTGTTCGCCCAAAAATACGCCGTTAGCTGCATGTCCTGCCTCTGGCATCCATTGACCTATGAAGTCTTGGGAACACATCCACGAAAATAGCCGTTGGGCTTCCGTTTGCTTAACCAGGCAGCCCCGCAAATGGAGCCACAGAAGTCGATAGGATTCTCGGAAGCCATCTTCGTCTTTACTCTCGCGGAATTCGGGGTGCGTTTCTAGAATGATCCACTCCACTCCATTAGAATCTTTGATAGTCATCTGTTGCGCTATATTTGGCAGATCATCGGTTGCATCCAACCATTCATCAGAGCTTTGGGGGATATCGTCGATGTCATACATGATCGGCGAACTCCACTTAGGAGAACGAGGTATTCCGTCTCGATCCTCCTCCACATTTTCTGGAATACAGGATGGGTCAATACTTCTCATCCCTAATTGCCATGAGCCAGAGAAAGGTGCCACTTCCGTTTCGTCATACTGCGTAAATATTTGGAAGTTGTCTAACACGCGGGCGAGTACTGTATAGTAGCCCATCCACAGATATTTGACTCCCATACTTTCCATTGTCTTGTCGTAATTTCCGTAGGAACGCATTCTTTCCATACGAGTGTCTATCTGTTCAAACCGGTCGAGCGTCCAGCCAAGTTCCAGTGCCGCTTGGGATACCCACCGAGCAAGCAGGCTTGAACTGAGGCATGGTAAGCTATGGCCACCTGTTGACGGAGAAATAAGTACTACTGTTCGGAGCAGATCTATTTGCTCATTGCTCAACGTTGCCTCTAGCGCCGTGACAGCATTCTCGTAAGGGGTGGCTACAGGCTCTTCATCAATTGATTGAGCCTTCTCTGCCCGAAGGCGTGCGACCAGAGTATTGAGTTCATCCAATTCCTCATTCGTGTATACCGTTAAGTTGTGTTGCCATCCCACATATTGTAATTCACGCGCTCTTTCCCATAAGTTGCGCTGTTTTTCAGTAAGCTTCTGTTCCCATTGGCGAACAGCTTGCCGGTGAGACAGAGGAAGTACTTTGTCGATTTCAATTTGGGATATCTGAACATCCTCGAAGGATGGACCGCCGCTGTATCGACTGAAATCAAAGTCGTCGAACCGGTCTATAACGTGTGCTAAAACTCGGTCACGATCGCTCCAACCGCTATTAAGTGGCAGCATTGCCTTAAACTCCTCTTCACTCGGTGGATCGGAAGGAAGAGCGCTCCCATATGGTGGTCGTGCGTCCGCAAGGCTAAATGGCAAATCGCAGCCTGCAGCAGCGGCGTGATCGATTACACAGCGGCCGTAATCCCTAACGAGAACATGTTCGGGAGGTTTCCTGCTAGCGAAAAGTCGCTTGAATACAGTCATCGCGAGCTGTCGCAGCGCAGACTTTTTATGGATCCGCAATGCGACGCCATAGGTCATCGCGTATAGACGCTCTTGGACGTACCAATCGTCCACATTAGAAAAATCATCTAGCAAGCCTATGATTAGATGAGGGCGCGGTGTAAGTACTCGCACGAGAGCTCTTGTTGCCCCGTCACGAGTGCGTCGGTTGGTTGAGGTACATAGCCAAGCTAATGCTATAGAAGCTAGATGTACCGAATCGTCCGACAGGTGCGACTTATCTTCACCGCGAAGTGCCCATTCAATTAAACGGTCAACTGGACTATCATCATTCTGCTTATCATGTAGCCAGGTGGTCCAAATAGTATCTCGTTCAGGAAGGCTAAGAACGCTGAGAATGTGGTGCAACCACTTGGCATTAAGTGGATGCCCTGGAACGGGGGCCAAGGTTAGGAGTGTACCAATGTACAAGTCTTCAACCTGCTGGGAGGTCATAATGTTGGCCAGCGTTGTGAAGGTGTCATCTGTAAAGGCGTCTCTGTCCCTCCATGCAAGGCTATGAATAAAGCACTGTGGAAGAACATGGTTATAAATGACTGCTCGGTGGTCGTCAGACTCGATATGTAGTAAGGTCGGAAGCTCAATCCCCAGTCGCTCCGGCACCTGAATTGCAAGCGCTTCTAGAAGTCCCTCTCGTTTGTAGAAACTGAATCCGTCCGGAAATAACTGACCGATAGTATGCCCCAACACAATCAGGCTTTCTGATGTATCTGAATCCGTGTGCAAATCAAGAAGACGACGGGCAATTTCGTGATCACCGAAACGTTGGTACGCAAAGGTGATGCTTTCGCGTGGCAAGGATCCTTTTTGCGGAAGCAGTTCTTTGGCGACTAACGATTCGGCCAAGAGAAGCTGCAGGATAGACCCTTGATAGCCGTTAGTACTGTATATTTTTCTGCTAAGTTGATCCGCTTGCTCGACTAAGAGCGAACTGCCGCCGGATGCCGTAATCGCATTAGCGAGTTGGCCTAAGAACTCTCGCACAACGTTCTGATACGGAGCTGTATTGATCTTCCCCTGGCGTTGTAACGCTCGATTGGTAGCGTCTACAACGTACATGAACACGCGGCTGATACCATCGTAACCTTCAGGCAAATCGTGCAACCCGTCAGTATGAAGGCCTTTGCACAACATCTTAAGGAAGAGAGGGTTGGCGTATTCTGGATTGAGTTGGGGCGTTCGCGGAAGGTTGATCTGGTAGTGTGCAAAGAATGCACGTACTGCCTTTTCCGGCACCGAGGCGAATCCGCTATGGACTATGCGGACGGCAGACGACAAAACATTCTCTGGAATGACCGTCTCTTCGTATGTGGAGCGGACGCTGAGGGCAACCCCAATATATGGGTGATAGCTAAGTATTTGGAGGAGGCCAGCTAGTCGTTTCGGCCAGAGCTCTATTCCTTCTCCCTCATTTAGAGCGTCGAGCATAATCAATGCCCGCCCACCACTTGCTTCGGCTGCTGCCTCTATAGCTTGAAGGAACTCATCACGATTTCGGTCAAGACCTACGTGCTCCATGATCTGCGACATTGGATCTCGGTTTTGAATGGTTTCGCCGAGGATAACAATTGTGGGTAAGCCCTGTTCACCTCGCCTCTTGGCGATATCTACGAATAGATGAGTTTTGCCTGTTCCAGCATCTCCACTGACAAGTAGGAGTGGTTTGTTTGCAAGCATTGCCTCATCGGATTCAGCAAACATCCCGAGTTCATCAGCTGCACTGGCGATTTCCCTAAATATCCTTGTACTGTCCGAATACAGACTTGTATAACTAAAAAACTTGCCTGGCTTTCCCGATGCTTCCCAAACAGCTTTCTTACTTCGCTCTGTTTCAGCATCGAGTTGTTGTAACGTTGTACATGCGTGGCGTGACGTTTCGCATACAACCCGTGCCATGCGCTTAATATCGTCCAGAGGTAACTGTGTGGTGCCCTCTACATGGGCGGATCTTATAATTTCGCAAAGCTCCGCCCCTAATGCACTAACTTGCGAAACGGACTCTTGCGCCCTACCATCGAACTCCTTCGTGCGTATGCGCTCGATTTGCCATTGCAGCTTTCGGAATGGGATCCGCAGCTTGCGCGCAAAGGGTGTTGTTCTACCAATCCCATCGAACAATTTTGCGATCGGTAGCTGAAGGTTTAATTCCTCTGTGTATCGCGCTCCAGCGTCCTTGGCGACTCCTTCGATCCGACGGTTGAACCATTCTGGCGTGAGCACATCCTTCTCGAAGAAATACCAGAGTTTACCGCGGTTCTCTGGCCTGATGAGACGTTCTGTGAGTTGTGTGTCTCCCCAGAAATCGAACTTAATGCTCATCTCATTTGATACAGCTATCTCTTCCCACTTGGTAACATGCTCCTTCCATTGGTTCATCGCTGAGGTCTGCCCAGCGATTTTAGGATCATCGAAGTTCTGAGGAATACAGATAACCAGCCGTTTTAACGAAGGATTTTTCTTGATTGCTGTCTTTACTGAGGTGTCGATTTGCGTCCATTCACTGGCCATAGGGGAGCGATCAAAGAACTTAGCCTGTAGGCCATGTAACGAACCGTCACGAAGGATATGCGCACACTCAAGGCCAGCGTCGCGATATCCTCGACGTTCAAAGCAAGTGCTTCCGACAAGAGGTTCGTTGTGAAAGAGCTGGCTACACAATTCCTCGAATCCGAGCTCTTGTGAACCGCCATGGCTACGGATATTATGCCAATTAATGATCATCTTAGTTTACCGGGCGAGTACGTGTATTGCTAATATATGGTACCTGTAGATAACGACAGCCGATGCAAACGCAAAATGCGGTTGGATTGATGTATCCAACCGCAGGCATTTTTCTTTTAATACTCTTCAGGTAAGAGAATGGTGGTGACCGATCGGTCCCACTCCGTGATAACCCACACTTTTGTGCCGTCAGCCAGGTGATAGGCTGAGAACAGCCGCCCTCCGGCAGTTAGCGCGAAGTTATTCTGCGCATGGTCCGACTCGCTCAAATCACCCCAATCGCAGGTGCAGTGGCGAGACAGTAGTTCCTCGGGAACGTGCCCAGCATGGGAGATTGCGTCAAGCGCACCCGGCGTTGCCACGACGCGTCCCATTGGGAAGCAAGCCGCTACGATCAAGATGGCAATGCCATCCGCGTGCCCATCGTCAGTCATGAACGGATTTTCCTTTCTTCGAACACAGGAATAGGCCGGGGCACATGTGCGTGCTCGGCGAATGGAGAGGGAAGCCCTTCATGGTTGGAGAAGGGCAGTTAGTCAGAAGCTCTCAAGCAGGATCGGTTTCGTTGAGGACCGATATCATTACGGGGTGTCCGGGCCGGACTACGACGGTGAGGGTGGCTTCCAGATCGCTGGGCCACGGCTTGAACCGCACCGTTGCGCCAGGATCGTTCGGCACGATGGACTTGACTACCATGGCGAGCAGGCCGTGCCGTTCCATGGGAGTGATTTCGGGGGCCGTCAGCGCGGTCTGGACCTGCCGCATGACAGCCGCGACCGTTTCTGGATCCGTCAGCCGATCGTCGAGCCTGGTGGAGAGCTTGCGCTCCAGGATGCCAAGCCTTTCGGTTAGCATCCGCTTCTTGTCCGCGAGTTCGCTGAACACGCTCTCGTAGGCTGCGGGGCTGGCACCGTGCTGGATGCCGACGATCTGGGCCTCAATGGTGGCCTTCTCCCGGCTCTGCAGGGCTTTTAGTTCCTGGCTGAGCCGGTGCTGTTCTGCCTCTACGCCATGGATGCCCTGTTGTGCCTTATAGGCTGCGAGGGCATCGCCGACGAGTTCGGGACGGCTGGCAATCGCTTGGATCGCCTCGGAAACGGCGGTTTGGATGTGCTCAGCGTTGTAATGCCGCGGGTTGCACACTGCCCCTTCGAAGTACTGGCTCTTGCCGTACGCCTTGCAGTGGTAGGTCACGCGGAAGGTGTCGTTCGCCTTCCTGCGTACTTGGCCCGCCCGCAGCCCCCGGCCGCAGTTCGGACACATGATCAGCCCGGTTAGCGCGTGCCGACGCTGGTTGTTGCCGCTCAGGCGTCGCTGGTTGTCCTTCAGGCGGGCCTGGCAGGCGTCCCAGGTGGCTTCGTCCACGGTGGCCGGACAGGGGATGTACTGCCACTCCTCTGGAGGCCGATTGGTGCTGTAGTCGGCCCGCTTGTGCCCCATCAGGAGGCGTGAAGTGTCTACGACCCGCTGCCGCTTCCCGTATGTTGCCATGCCCTTGTGAACCGGGTTCATGAGGATGTCGTAGATGGTTCCCGGCTTCCAGGTCTTGGCGCCGCGCATCGTGGGGACGCCGTTTTCATGCATGAAGCGTCCCACTTCGAACAGGGACGCCCCAGCGGCGAACCGTCGAAAGATTTCCCGAACCCAGACAGCTTCTTCTTCTTTAATGACGTACTTGCCAACCATCTCCTGGGGAAAGCGTCCCGTGAGTACGTCGAGCTTGCGAACAATCTCGTAGCCCATAGGGCGAAGCCCCCGGGCTGGCTGCAGGCCGTCACCAATCCTGCGGTTTTTGCCGTTGACGCTCCGCTCCCGAAACGTATCCCGCTCGTTTTCGGCCATGACGCCGTTGAAGTAGTACGCCATCTTGCCGGACGCCGTGTCCTCGTAGGTCATGTCCACGAACTGCAGGAGTGCCCGGCAGGCTTTGATGCGCTTGCGGATTATCGCCAGATGCTCGACGTCTCGCGACAAGCGCGACACGGAATAGCAAATGAGGATATGGGCCTGACCGCTTTCCAGCATCGCAAGGGCTGCCTGCAACTGGGGGCGGGCGTCAAGGTACAGCGCCCCGCTAATGCCGGCGTCTTCGAAGACGCCGACGACAGCCGCCCCCATGTCGCGGGCCTTTCGGGTGCAGGATTCCTTCTGTCCCTCCAGCGAGGTTCCATAGGTGACCTGCTCGTCCGTCGAGACCCGGGTGTAGATGATCGCGATCTTACCGGCTGTCTGCATGGTCGCGGCCTCCGGCCCGCCGCTGAAGTTCCAGCCACTGGGCATCCCACAGGATATCCGCAGTTTGAACCGATCCTCCCGCGTCGTGTATCCACTGTAAGACTTGAGCGGCGGTATGCGGATTTCTGCTGACGCGCGCAAGGTCAGAGCAGATAAGGACGGTCGCATTGTGTGCAACGATAGCCGTGATAGCAGCTTCTAGCTTCTTTGGCATGGTGCTCCACCATCCGCTTTGGCCCTGATCGTCGAAATAGGCCACGACGGTGGCGCCGAGCGCTTTGGCGATCTCGTCGCAAAGCTCGCGTTGGGGACAGTCATCGTCAGGTTCGCCCTGGAAAATGGTTGCGGTCCGCATGTATGCGACCGCCCGCAGGGCCGTATCAGGCTCTTTCACGAATCGTTTCTCCTTGGTTGTTAATTCCATGCCGGCGGCATGGTGGCCCACCCGGTCGAGGTGTTGTGACCAGTAAACCAGTGTGGGCACCTGCCGCTCTACCGCGGCGACCGCAATGTCGCGGAGAAGCCGTGCCGTCAGGGACCGCCTGCCGCGCGCCTGCGGGCCTCAGCCACTTCGGCAAGCCGGATCGCCTCGGCGAAGAACGCGCTCCAGGCCGACGCCTCATGTGTTGCCCGCCGCACCATGGCGGGGGGCGGAAGGCGTTCCGGCCGGGGAGCGACCGAGCGGACCGCTCGGGCCTTGCGCCACTTCCGCGGCTTTGGGACTGGATCGTTTCGGACCATTTGGATCTCCTTGGAATGTCGGAATGCCTGCCGCTGAGATTGCCATACAAAGCGGCAGACTGAATGGTGTGTTATTTGATCGGTTTCCAAGGGCACAGCCCGGCCTTGATCAGCTTGATAGCAAGGTCAAGGTCCCGACAGCCGTGGATGCCGGCGACATAAGCGGGTAACCACAGGGTCCCGCCACAATAGCAGGTGGTTTTCTTCATATCGTGCTCCTGGCGAGCGCACTTTAGACACAATTGCAATTTATGTACTCCATATTCGTATAGTCAGTTGGACCAGGACGGCCCAGCGCTGGTATCTGATTTCGCTTTGTAAGCCTTTGTCAGATGTCTACCGGGTAATCCGACCTTCTACCAAACGGTAGAGCAGTCTTCCGATCAAAGTCACCCCCTTCCAGCCCCACTGGGCGGCTAGGCGAAGCAATTGGAAATATCCTGATCGCAAGAGCCCGCCGTATGGCTTTGGCAAAAACACCGAGAACAGTAAGACGATGAGCGACCACGAAATTACGGCGTCGATTACATGCCGAATAGCGCCCAACTCAACTCCAAAGAGATGTTCAAGGCTCCAACCGCCAGCTTGAGCCGCTGAACTTGCCATGGCGGGAGCGTGGAAGAAGAGAGCCTTTACAAGGCCAATCGCAATGATCCATGCAATGCACCGGATGGCCGGACGTAGGTTGATCGATGGAGCGTAGGTGGTCAAGTCGGTGCGCCCACAGGACGTACACGCTTTTACGCCGGGCAGGGAAAGATGCCCCTTGCCGTCGGCGCACCACACGCCATTGAATGAGCCGCAGCCATTTTCACAGAAGGCTGCCATGGCATCTCGGGTCAGGCTTTTACAGACTTTGCAGTACCGCATGTTGATGTCCTTTCATGGAAGTAGCGACACCGGCACCGTGCCTGCCGGGGTCAGCCAAATCGGGCCAAGCGGCCCAACAGAAAACAGTTGGTCATAGGTAGTGAACCGGACAAAGTCGGCACCCACCGACTGCGCCACCGCCTGGAGGTGTGAAAGCCTGCGCGCTCCTGGCACAATGCAGAGAACGACAAACGAACTTGCGCCGTAGATTTCGGTAAATACGTTGGCTCTGTAATGGCAATAGCTGGAGAACAGGGCGCCCATCGCGGCACTTGACCGATGGCTCAAGTCGCACTCGACGTAGCAATGGCGGTAGCTGCCAGCATCGCCGAAGCGGGCCATGCCATCGGGTTTCAGAATATGCGTTTGCCACCTGGTACCCTCACGCGTTTTGTATTCATGGCGCACCTGGCGCTCTGAGCGCCACAGGAACGCAATACCGGTCTGCTTGGCGGCTGTGGCGAAGGCAAGGTGAACATCCACGATACGAAGCGTGTGGGTGAGAAACTGCACCGACTGCCCGATCCTCGCTTGACGCTTCACCGTCTCGATGTCAATGCCAAGTTCAGTCGCAATCAAAGCCGCTGCCGCAGGGCCAAGTCCATAGAGGCTCTGGCGGTCGAACTCAGAGCGCAGGCGCACGAGATACCGAGCGGCAACCAGGGTGCGCAGTCGGGTATTACAGCGAACGACAGAGCCCCAGAACCCGGCGAGCAGTATTTGATTACGGGTGACGATTGTCGCATAGAAAATAAATAGAATGAGCAAAATATCGCGCGGCTGCAAGATAAACCGCGCTCGTTGCTCAGTCGATGTCGGGTCGACTGACATGGAGCACCTCACTTTCTTGCGTGGTCAACGACGGTGGAGTCGGTACCGCCGGTTGCGATAGTGCACGAGACGGAACTGGGCGAACTTTGGCGAAACATGCCTGGCGGAACGCTTCCACCATGGCAGGCGTAACGTCTGCTGGATCGCGGTAGTGGTGTACGCGCAGCCGGATTGACGGTTCACCGCGCCGAATAAGCACGCAGTGTCCGGACGGTTGCGATACCAAGAGTTCCTTGACCGCTAGGGCAGATAATTCGCTTGTTACATTGGGAGCCAAGACCGTTGCCTGAGCCGCATCCGTTTGAAAATATGCGTGGAGTGCGCTGTTCCCAATCACACAAGGACGGATCGTTCCCAATTGGTCCGCGAATTGGTGGAGATACACGCCAGCCGCTTTGTAGCGACGCCCCTCGCTGAGCAGAACCGGAAATGTTGGTAGATTACATATATTCTGAAACTCATCGCAGATAATTTTTACGGGCTTTCGATCTGCTTCGGGCACCGATGTTCGCGCCAAAATGACCTGGGTGATAGCACCGAGCAAGAGACCACCAAGTAACCGAGCCACCGGTTCTGAGAGCGTATCGGCTGAGAGACCAATGAGGATGAGCATGCCTTCCTCTCCATTCAAAATCTCGCTGAAGGATGTCGATTGATCTGAACTCACCCATCGCCTAATTTCAGGGCGCGTCAGGAAGTGGCTCAACTTATTCAGGAATGGGCCAGATAGGTCCTGGGGACGCTTTGCGGCGTCGTACTGGGCAAACCACAACAGGGTCAGTTCGTCATCTACCTGCCTTAAGAGGGACGCTCGAAACGAAGCATCCGACAAGAGGCGTGGCGCGTCAGCCAGGGAACGGCCAGCACACGCGAGCACGAAAAGGGTATGTCGGCCACACTCTTGGATCAGCGTGCCCCACGACAAGGAGAGACTTTCGATGATCGCTAACAGCAGTCCACTTCGCGTGTAGGGGTCACCAATCCCGCAGGAAGCACTCAACAGGTTGAAGCAGAAGAACAATTCATCCAGGCGTGAGAACTCAAAAATGTACGTCCGCTTTGCCAATTCATTGCCGCCGTGTCGCACCGCCGCCATCATGACCCTAAAAAGCAGATCTTGCCGAAAGTCAATGACTACCAGAGACGATGCTCTCGCAGAGGAACCATTCGCCGAGGTATCAGCGGACAGCCGAGCGAGCAGATAGTCAATGAGCACCATGACAAAGTTCGTTTTGCCCCCGCCGGACCCGCCGACTATGTAGCAGGGCCGGTCGAGCCACGTGTGCGCCAACTGCACGGGCACGGTAAACAGCCCCTCGGCGTCGGTCGTCGTGCCGATCGATATAGTGTCATGGGACCGGTCTGGCGGTTCCAGGTTCGGTGTCGCCTTGGCGGGTGGCGCAAGCCGTGCTTTCAGCCACGTGGCGAACGCCGCGATCAAAAATTCGAGGAGACGGATCATAGGGATCTCCAAAGAATAGTCAGGTTTACGAGATGCCGATCTCCTAGTGGCGCTCCATCTCAGGAGCGCCACTAGGCTAGGCTGACGCTAGGGCTCCGCGGAGCCTTGGAATTAGCCGAGGATCTAGCCTTAGCACCGGCGCTTCAGCAGGCGAATGCGCCAGCCAAGGAAGCACCACCGAAAGCGACGCCAGCGCACGTTCCACCGCCGTACAGGTTCCGGTTCTGTCAGGTGAAGAGCCCGCAGAAGGTCGGCTACCCCGTCCATGAGCGGGCCGAGGTAGTCATTTCGAGCGAGTTGCAGGCGGGTGAGCGCGGCTTCATCAAATCCCGTTGGAATTGAGGTTTTTGTCTGTTCCAGTGCCTGGACCTCGCGATCCGCAGCCGTGGTTATGGCTCGGATCTCTTCCTTCGTTTCAGCAATGGTTTGCTCAAGTACGCGAAGCTGTCCGAGCGCGGCAAGCGCGGTTTGGCGAGCTGGGTCGCGACGCTGTCGCGCTTCCTCCTCCCACACTTGGCGTTCGGCCTCAGCCGTTGCCTGACCGTTGAGCTCTACCGTGCGAGCGGCGGAATAGCCTTCGGAGGATGCCTGAGCGCCATAGCCGAAGAACAGCACCAAGCCCACGAGCAACAGCGTCACCTCTTTGGCGACCGGGAGTGCCGTCCTGGCTGCTAGCGAAACGGCAGCACTCCCGGCGGCCTGATCGGTCAGGTGTGCCAGCAGGCCGCTCTGCGCCAAACACATATCAGCGATCTGGCAAACGGCGAAGCATCCGACGGCGGCGAAGGCCGCGCTACGATAGTTTTCCGGACTACGTCCGAAGCGGTACTTGGCGAGATCCGCATACCTGCGCCTAAGCGTATCCTTGGTTACGGCGGCAATTGCAGACCCAATGGCTGCAGCGGCAAGCACGATGGGCCACTGCGCAACAACGTCATCGGTCTGCAGCATGCCGCTCGTTACGACCAAGCTCACGCCCATGACGGTGCCAATAACTACTGTAATGGCATCGGATCGCTCGGCGGGCATTGGCGCAATCGCATCCACCGGCTGCGGAATGTTGAGGGCAACCGCCGCTGCGGGCATACTGAGTTTGCGCACCGTGAGGGCACAATAGTCGGTCGGCTTGTCCACATCAAACGAACCGCCGACGGCTGCGCAGGCTGTCGCTGCTTCCATTCTTGCTGCAAACCGCAGAGCTAGGAGCTTATGTAACCGCTCTGTGAGCGGCGCAATGCGCTTGTCACGACTTACATTTATTTTTTCTTGGGCATCGGTGAGGGAACGGTTTGCTGTTACCTGTTCCTGTATGTACCGCCGTTCGGTTTCGAGTTGCTGATCATAGGCAGCACGGCTTGCGGCGATCTGGTGATCGAACAGGTGCTCCAACCACGCGGCGAAGCCTGGTCGCTGCCGACCAATGACGTCGAGCAAGATCGCCAGTGAGGTCGTTCGCACCGGCCGTGCGTCCCATACGGCCGGATTGTGGGTCCACCAGTGGGGCCACCGGCCATTATCTTTGGGCGGAGGTGCGAACAGCCAACCGTGTGCGGGGGCGTCCACTCTCTGGAGCGTAGAAACCAGTGAGGGATGGTCAGTGGCAGCAGGATTTGGGCAGTCTGGAGCGTGCTGACGCCGCGCAGTTTTGCGCGAGTGGGGCCGTCGATTAGGATTGCTCCCTGGAGTTCGGTGAGGCATGGGTGACTACTCCTTTCCTGCCTGCGCGCGGGCTGCATCAATCCAGCGGCAGACGCTATCTGACGATATCGCCGTCGCCGGTTCGATGAAGAGGCGTGTTCCCAATGGTTTGAGAGACCGTTTGGCGAACGCCACATTTTTTGGACTGATCCCTTCAAGAATTACGATTGCTCTCGGGTTGGAGGCAATCGTCCTTGCCGAAGCGAGCAACAGTTCACTCGCTCTCGCGGGAGGAATTGTGTCCTCATCGAAATCACCGAAGTGTACGATAACTGGTATGGCCGGATCACCTTTGACATCGCCGGCGATGCTCTGGAAGAAGAGAATGCTGTGCGTGTTGTCGGCATCTGGCAGCCGCGCCAGCTCGTGAACTAAGTTGCTTCGAAAGTCACCGACGCTCGCCGGGGCGGTATTTTCGTACCACTGGGTCGTGGTGTTGGCGGTAGAGTACGCGGAGATCCGATCATGCTGCGGAACCAGGTGACGAACGACGGAGCATTCAATGGTCACGCACTGCGGCAGATTACTTCGAAATCCACGTCCCGGCGCTCTGCCAGAAACGTCGGTGTCGCAATAAAGATGAACCAGAGGCAGCTTAGGCTCTGTATTTGTGCGATAGCTCTGATAAGCGATAGAACTTATTACAACAATAGAAATTGCCGTAGTTGTCAATGTGAGTTTCATGCCTCTTGCCTTTCGCATGGCGTATAGTGCCGACGGTTGACGAAATCCGATACGCGGGTCTGGTCGAACCGTCGGCTTAGGGATGGCCGTGAGTTAGTCGCAGTAGTAGAAGCGCCCTCCGACACCCAGGCAGATTGAACCGCCCCGCAACGTGCTGCAAGCCAGCGCCGTCATGGTGTCGGTAAGAATGCCGTCGTCGTGGCAATCGACCACCGCAATCCCAATCGACACGGCAGCCGTGGCAAGTGATGGAACTGCGTTGAACGAGAGGCGCAGGCATTCGGCAAGATCTATCACGGTAACGCTGGCGCTCCCCGGAAAGAGGGAGATGAACCGATCGCCGGCGCGATCGGTAGCAGCGCGTAGGGGGGTAATCCGACTGATGCACCGCCACATCTGCAGGTAGGCATCATTAAGCGTCGGCGAGCAACCGTAGCCGCTGGTCCGCAGACAATGCACGCGAGTAGCCATGGCAATTTCGTACTCGCTCGTGCAGGTGCCAGCAAATACTTGAGCGATCTGTTGGCTGTTCCATCGATCGAGTTGGGCGCAGCAACGAGCGAATGCCGTTGTGCCGCCATCGATTACAGTTAGGTCCGTATCGGGCTGGACCAATTTGAGTGTCATGATATTCCTCCTGATGGGGAAAAGGCCGGAGGCTGGCCGAAGCGGAAAGGGGTTGACAACTAGCAATTATTACTAGATAATGACAACTGTCCCCCGATAAGGCGTATCGATAAGGGTCTCAAGCTTATCGTCGATACGTCTACTTAGGACAGGCTGTCGTGGCCTTACCGCTGCGGCAGTCCGCAATTTTCCCTGGGCCGGCTTTATGCCGGTCCTTTGCTGTTTTGGAAGTCGCTTTTCAGCAACGGATTGAATGCTTGTCACCAGTTCAATTTTTGACGGATTTGAAGCATTACTTCTAGCGTATCCAAGGGTATGCGACATAATGTTATCAGTATCGTATCAATTGCGATTTCGGACAAGGAAGCACTAGGATGATCTGTGACGACAAAGAGTACGCGTATAAAGTAACGCTGTTCGGAGAATCAATGATCTCGGCGCGTGAAGTTAGGGAAGACGGGGACGTGACGTATCGGCCCGTGTTGACTGGCGGGGCACATGAAGCAAATGCCCTCCCATTCCTCGTGTACCTATTTCTGCATATAGGAGAGAAATCACGTGAGAGTATAAGCAAAGATGCGCTAAATGGTAGCTCGCGGGTAACGTTTAGCAGGGCATATGCGCACATTCGCGATATGTTTCCGTCGTGGGTACCTCACGAGTTGTCCAAGAAGTCGCAACGTTTTCCCTTCACACCAAGTGACGTATGTGTTGACGTTGTGCAATTCAAGGTTTCTGTACCGTCGCCGAAGAATGCTGTATTGGACGACAAGACTGTAAGCACGCTATGTGTGGCGATCAACGCATACCAGGAGCCAGTGGCACCGTACCTTTGGGAGGACGATACCGTATGGCTGCAAACCGCTCGCTACCATCTCCGGAAAACGTGCGTGTCTGCGTACAAGATGCTATTCATGCACTACGCGGGGGCTGGTGAGATCGGACAGCTGGAGTTGTTGCTGGACAAAGCGCATGGAAAGTTTGTCGATATGCCAAAATGGCGAACGGCACGTAGTTACCCCAATGAAATTGATCCACAGTATATAAAGCAGGAAGGTGAAGTTCACGTTCCGGCCGAGATATTTGCCGAAGCTCATAACCAGAGAACGCTCTATAAGAACCAGATTGATCAAAAAAGCATTTACCATTCCATAGCGTCCAAGATCCCAACCGGTCACCTATTGGCACTTCCGCTTCCTGCGGCATATGAACCGGACACGGGGTATGCCATGTATACACAAGGCGAGGATATTGCACTTTATTCCTTAGAAATGAATGAAGTACTCGCGAAGTACGATGCGCCACTCAAGATAATTAAGAGCAAATACGAGTGTACACAATTGGAAGATCCGAAGCGGGCGTTTATGGTCTATGATGCTTGGGCGCGAGCGCGCGACAAGAAGAAGGTCTTTTTTGATGAAGATAAGGTGCGTCTTGGATCAGACTTGTATCCGGATGACTTTGCGAACGGTGAGCCGATTGTGGTACAGCTCACGAGATACGTCGAGGGTTGTATTACGGAAGAGTGGACGGATCGGATATTAGTTACGGCTTCTTCTCCTCCCACACAAGTTTGGCGCGGCATCGATCTCTTAATCGACAAAGACGGAAGAATCTACAGCCTTGCAAACAGTTTGTGTTCTAACCGTATTGGCTGTAGTACCCTTGCCATTACGTCGGACTTTCAGCTAGTTATAAGCTTCCAGACCAGCCTCAATTCTGTCAGCTCAGGGTTATCTGTGCCGAGTGGATCGGGATCAGCCGACTGGACTGATCTAAATAACTGCAAGACATTGAAGACGTTCTTGACAGTTGCTGCAGAACGCGAGCTAAAGGAAGAGTGTGGATTAGACGACGAAGAAGCCCCCAAGATCTGGTCGAATCAGATTGGGTATGCACGCTTGGTACGCCGAGGAGGAAAACCTGACTTTTATGCAGTCTCATTTATAAATGTGCCATTTTCGCGTATTAAGATTTCCGAGAAAGAAAAGAAGCTGGTTGGCAAACATGCCCAATATGACGTTGGTCCAAATTGCGAAAAGCTGCTAACCGTGATCGACAAGTTGCTGAATACTGACGAGCTAAAATTATCCTTGCCGTTATACTTAAATCTCGTATTTCTTAAAAACTATTATGAAACGCAATCGGAGCTATTCCATGCCCAACTGGATCAATTCCATAGGGGCATAAACTACGTTCCGCAGGCTAAATATGAGGACTAGCTCACGTGGCATATTTTAGTGAAATAGCATGGTATTCTCAATCAAAATATCCCCAGGCAAGGAATGAAGATGCGACGGCATCTGGGAGTACATGCCTTGTCGTGGCTGATGGCGCAACATCCAAGGGAAATACAGCAATTCATTCCTATAAGTCTGGTGGAGAAATCATTTCTCGACTGATTACAGAGTTTGTGCTGCTTTCAGATGCCTGTGGCATTGAACTCATTCCCGAATGCCGTTGGTGGTGGCGGCACAAACGTTCTATCGCAACAATACCAAGCATTCACTCGGCTTTGGTGTCATCGACGGCGTTTTTACGGACAACCGGTTTGTCGCGTCTCATGGAGTGGTAGAGCAATTTGTACACTTACGGCAAGTACTCCCAAAATGCTGGTGATACTTGTAACGGCACACCTTCCATTACCATTGAATCTGCGCTTAGTTATGAGCCACGGTTACCGTGCGACCTTGACAGAACTCTCCAAGCGGCCCGTGGGAACTGAATGCGACGACATTGATACGGTACTGACCGTCTGCATACGCTGAGACATCAATCGCAACCTTCGGGCTCGTATCGGTATTGTAGGAATGTAGGACTGGTTTTAATGGCGCTTGCCCCGCCAGTTTGATCGGCAGGATCTGAACGCCGTAACTTACGGCGCGCTGCACGGGTTTCCACGTGACGATGAGGCGTTTATCCACCAAGATGCCACTTTCCGGGCTAAGGAGCACGGGGGTAGTCGGAGACACCGGGAGCGCCTTGGTCAGCATCGGCTCCAGGAAGCGGACCCCTGCAATGATCGTAATGCGAAGCGACTGCGCCCCATTAATATCGAGATCGACGGGAATCGGCTTGTCCTGGTAGCTGAGCGAACCCTCAAGAACGGTCTTGCCGTCTACTGCAATGGCGAATGGGAGCCCCTGCATGTCCGCATTTTGGTCATCGTCCGAAAGACCCATCGCTCCCGTGAGCCGGGTGTAGGCGCCCCCGAGTTCGTAGATGGCGAATATCGGCTTACCGCTCCCCGTTGAAATGGAATCATGATAGATGTGGTCGGCGGCGGAAATCGTGTCGTGTCCGGCAAAGAGCGAGCCGGCAACTTGCCGCAGGTCTACCACGGGCATGCGTGCTGCGGGAGTATCAGCGAATACTCTGCTCTGGTAGGTGAAGCCAGCGATGAGCATACCGAGCAGCATACTGTGCCGTCGGAAACCGGTGGTGTGGAAATACTGCATGATACGGTTCCTTTCAGGTTGCCGGTTGCGCCGGCGTAAATCGAAATAATTTGGATCAATTGAGGGATGCACTCTTGCGGTCTCACAATCGTGGGCGGATTGACTATAGCTTGACCTCCACTGCCTGCGCTGGCAGTTGCCAATCTTTCTGCACCTGGATTTGCTTGGTTAAAAGGCTTCGCCAGAAGAAGACCGGATTGGGATGAAATCCGGTGATAACCCACTCGTTTTTATCGGTGTCAAACCGGTCCGTTGGCACCAGCACATGTAACCCAGTTGAGCCAGACGCAATCACCGCTCGGCCCTTCTCATCGCGACCATAGATAACCACGGTATCGCCGCCGTACTCCCGCGCTTTGGAGTAGTCAATCGTGTCATGCGGCGATCCATCTCCGACTGAACGTGGTTCGCCCTGAATGACGTAGAAGGTATCAGGGTCATGCTTTTTACTCCCCACGCACCACCACGCCTTCGCAAGCGTTGGCATCGGCCAGATGTCAGGTTCATCACCCGCCCCTACATCGAAATGGACGTATACGTTCTGAACGGTTTTGTGGGCGGCGAAATCCAGACCGATGAGTTGATCCTTGCCGACGGTAGGCGCGGCATTTGGTCCATCCACAAATCCATACATGTAGTAACGGAGTGCTCCGAGATCGTTCGAGGTTTGAATGGGAGGGCCGCACGCCTTCATTACCTGGGCTTTCGTTTTCCCTAACAACCCGGCGAAGGTCTGGTACCGATCGGCCCATGCAGGATCTTCATTCTCAGCCTCGATACCAGAGGTATCTCCACTGGACCCGGTTTCCTCAGGAGCGGCAATCGGATTGGGGTTCGTGGCGACCGTCGCGGTAGACTGAGCAAGGTGCTGTTGTGGCACGTGGGGTTTGGGAGCGCTTGCCTGATTGGTGCAGCCAGAAAGAAGACACAGGAGTACCCCCGAACGTAGGCAAGCAACCGACTTACCGCGCATAGGGGGTGACTTTCTGACGCCGTAGATTCGGTGTGTCCGTAATCCAAGCTCGCATGTCTCAATCCTCATCCAGCAGCGTGTTGTTCGCGACATATGCTTAGCTTCTCCACGATTGCAGTTCCCGTACTTGGGGAGGTCGGCACATTAAATGTACCGCATTACGGGCCATTTTATGTCAGACGGCATTAGCTGTCAGATTGTTCCCTACGGCGTCTACTCGCGGTTCATACTTTTTATAAGATGCCGAACCACGAGGACTTGCAGAGACTGGGAGTTGCGTTACGCAAGGCGCGGGAAGCAAAGGGAGAGCACTCAATTAGGGCGTTTGCGGAGAAGGTCGGGGTGTCTCATCAGCATTTGTCGCAAATAGAACGAGCGTATATTGCCCCCAATCGCGGTCTTGTAATCCCAAGTGACGAGGTTTTGGAGAAGCTGGCGAAGGGGTTAGATATTCCGCTAAGTCGGCTGCACGGCTATCTCGGCAGAACGCCAGACGTTCCATTTCCAGCATATTCTGACCCAGAAACTGCTCAGGTCGCAGAGCGCTTCTTCAACCTTCCGCAGATTGAGCGAGAAGTGGTTCTGGACGTTTTGGAGACCATCGAGCGGATGGTAGCAAAGCGGGGTGGTAACGTAGCGGAGGAGGTGTAATCTCGGCTATCGATATTTTGATACAGACGTATTACCGTCGCTGGCGTACTTCGCGTCCTCGACATTGACCACACCATTAGACCATGCCAGCATAGTGGCATGGATACACCGCAACAACCCCAAGACGACCCCGCCGTCATTTCCGCCAAGATGTCTCAGCTTGGAAAAGTCACAAGTCCCCAAAAAGCCAAGGCCGCGCGCGAGAATGGAAAGCTCGGTGGCTGGACGAAGGGGCGTCCTCTCAGCGAAGAAACGCGACAGAAGATCAGTGCCACCAAACGCCGACAGATGCTTGACCGACTGTTTCCACGCGATTAACAGCCAATTCGCCCCACACAAACCGCGCACTATACCGCGACTGTCGAGCTATTGACACCCTACCCAACGAGGTCTATGCTGGTAGTGAATTAAGAAATAGCAGAACGCCATGTCAAGCGACTATACATACGGTGGAGGTGGTTTTCGACAGCCTACACCCGAGGAACTGGAGCAACTCGTCTACGTTGTAGCATTTGAAATGAACAACAGGACGCCCGATGACGACGACCTTGAGGGTTCTTGGCTACTGGTTAGAGATGTATCGGTTGTCGTGTTTCCTAAGCGCGACTTATACTGTCCAGATGCCGACGGATCACTGATAGTCGTTGTCTACGCGGAAGGTATCGTCGCCTATATCTTTAGCGAGACAGAGAATCGTCTTGTACGAGTTATCAATGGTGTAGCTGAATACTAACCGTTTAAACGATATGTAGAACTCTTCCCATCACGCCAGAAACTCATTCCATGCAGAGCATATTGTTACTCTCGGGAGTGAGTTTTGGCTACGGTGCCCGCAACCTTTAAAATCACGTGCAGTCCAATCATTGGGCGTAGGTAAATCCGTTGTTCAGGGGAGACGAGATCCCATCGAACAAGCTGAGAAGTGGGGAGCGGGCGGCGAAGTTTCTTAGTCGCCCTTCTCACCTATCCGCTCTTAAGGAGCCGGACGCCATGATGCGACAACAGCTCGAACCCTAGGCTGTCGGCAAGAGCGTCTTGGCGCACAGCGTGCCCGGACCGTACAGGCGCAATCACTACGCATTCTTAAGTAGCCTCTTAATCCACATCCAGAGTTTCTGGAGGATGCTCAGTCGCTTCGTGGGCAAGCTCTCAAAGTAGGCGATCCGGCGATCTTCTTCATTCCGTCTGCCCGCAAGCACTTCCTCATCTGACCATTGCCGCGACCAGATTATCTCGCCATCTGTAATCATGTAGTGTGATTTGCAGGCGTGTTGCCAATTGCCTACCGATGGCCAAAGAGTTGGGCCAAAGGCTGTTTCTTCTACGGCCCACTCTGTTGGTCCAAGCGGCGTTCGTATTTTGATGCCGCAGCCACAGGCGCAGAGATGCGCCGCCGTACCGAACTCCTCCGATACATAGAGTATCCCAGGCTCAAGCTTGGCCGGCATGTATTCTACTCGTTGAAGCTTCATTCTCATTCGCCGTCTGATAAGCTCGTAATTTTGAGATCACCGATATTGAAGAGGTGGTGAAATGCGGCCTCGCCATCAATGTAAAATCCCCGAAGCTGCTTATATTGAATGACGGCGAGACAAGCGTTGAGCGCATTGAGTTCGCCAATTTGGATGTTTGTTCGGTACAGATTTTCCGGGTCCTCGGAAAGTTCGGCCAATCCCATATCTCGGGTCTTCTGACCGCTCTCGGCTGAATAATAGGTCGTACGCAACATGCCGCCGAGCGGCCCATGTTTGCGGTTGAGGCCCATACCAACGTCGATAAACGGAATGCTTTTAGAGAGCAGCAACTCAAATATCCCGGCGCGCGACGATCCCTTATCGACACATACAAACGCAAACGTCACGCCTTCAACATCCTGTTCGCACGAAGCATCAATGAACTTTGGCGTGATGGTGAGGCCGTGGCGGAAGTCCTCATACCGGGCTTGGTAAATATCAGCTTTTGCTTTTCCGAGTTCGACAAGATCCAGTTTGCCCGGCGACCGAAAGGTATTATGGACGTGGTATGCGTCCCGGTCAAACCCACGGATTTCCCGAACCGGCGTTTTTACCATGAAATCCAACACGTAAGCTCCAGTACCGCCGAGTCCGATGATTGCCACAACTTCCTGGTTGAACTTCGCCGAGAGTTCGGAGATCTCAGCCCTGCTCGTCATGGTATCGTGAACCTTGAAGATATTGTCCGTAACTACAGACGTAACCGACCGAAACGTGTACGGGGTTGCCCCATAGAGTTCTATGGCTGGACCCGAAATGATGTTCACGTAGCTCTCGATCTTGTCGAAGAAGTTGTCGAACTTTCCCGTAGCCTTGGGCTTGTTGGAAAATGAGCGCTCGACCACGACATCGGCGCAGGCTTCGGACAAGGGTATCTGAGTTGGTCCGCCCCCAAGGTTAGGAATCGGGTTCCCATCCAGGCCATACGGAACGCCGCCGGCGAAGAATATTTGATGATCGTCCTGGGTGACGTGCTCAAGGTCGGTGAGGACGAGCTTGGTAACAATTGCACCCGTCCGCAACTTACGCTCGTTGTCCAAGTAGGGAATATCCCGGACAACGAGGCAGTTGCTATCAAACGCTACGGCATAGCCCTTCTCTATGAGGCGCCGGATGTCGTCATTATGACTGACCAGTTTCTGAAACATTGAAGATCATTCCATCCTTGACTTTAACAGAGGAACCCGGCACAAGCACGCCTTCGGGCTTCTCGCCCTGGCCGCGCTTGTACGATACGGCATACGTGATCTCGGGGTGCTGAGCGTAGTCAGGCACCTCAAGCGTCACAACCTGGGCGTACGTGATGCTGTCGTTCTTCGGCCACTGGTGTGCCGTGCCTTCGACGATGATGGTAACGGTCTGTTCCGGCTTATTGTCGCCGTGCTGTTGGCTAGTTGCAGTTTCTGCGCTCATGGTCGCTCCTTATAATGTATCTGTCGTTGATGGTAAGGGCACGTGGTTTCGATGGTTATCGAACAAATGTTTTTTTACATGTCCTTATATGAGAAGCTTCAGCGCAAATTATGGTACACTCAATGTGACGCAAAGAGTTGACACCAGTGCGGTTAACCTCTACGATAAGATCGTACCACATACGCAACGGTGTTGCAATAGTGAAACAGTCAAACTAAAGGAATATTTTATGGCTCGGCTAACGCTTGAGCAACTTGGGCCGCTCATCCAGAAGAAACGGGGGAACCGAGGTCTCCGGGAAGTGGCAGCGGAGATGAAGATCAGTGCCGCGACCTTATCACGCGTTGAGGCTGGAAAACAACCCGACCTTGGTTCGTTTACCAAGATATGTTTATGGCTTGGCGTTGATCCTGGCGAGGTGCTGGGGTTCAAGCCCTCCACCAGCCAAGCTGTCGCCAGCCAAGACGACCATGTCGTTATGCTAGCGCACTTTAAGGCTGGGAAGACAATGAGCCCGAAGACAGCGCAGCATCTTGGAGCTTTGATTCTTGCGATCCACCAAGCGGCAAACGTGAAGGATAACGCATGATCGAGCCGCTATCCAAGGCTGCAGAGGCGACATTTGTACGTGGGTTTAAAGCACGTTGCGAGAACGCAGCCGTGCAGATTAGGTCAAGTCTAGGGCTTAAAGATATTGAGCCGCTATCGGCCCGAGAACTGGCCGAGTACCTTGATGTTTGGGTGTGGGAGTTAGCCGAAGTGCCAGGATTGTCTCGTGAGAGTATCCGGCATCTTGGGTCATCTGAAGGCGACGAGTGGTCTGCGGTGGCCGTTCGGTCAGGAAACCAGGACATCATTGTTCTAAATCCCTCTCATTCTCCAGCCCGACAGTCCAATGACCTTATGCACGAACTCGCCCACATCCTCCTGGGACACGAACCGGCGAAGATCGCAGTTTCGGACATCGCAGGCATAGGTATACGAACGTTCGATGAGCGGCAAGAAGCCGAAGCTGATTGGATGGCTGCGTCACTGCTTTTGCCTCGGCCTGCACTTGCTGCCAGTGCCAAGCTCAAAATGGAAACAGCGGCTGCAGCAGAGTATTTCGGCGTAAGCAAAGCTTTATACACATATCGGCTGCGTATGACCGGCGTTGAGAAGCAGCAATCCTACCGCCGAGCAGATGCACGCTCTTAGCCGCCATTCACCATCGGGTCTATCATTTCGCGGTCCTACCCGAAAGCGGCGATTATTCTGCCATCTATCCGACACACAAGTAACCCCTCCGTTGGCTGTCGTCGTTACCTACTCGTTCAAAGTTCATATTTTATCGGTCTATCTCGCATCAGATACGTCTCACTATTCGGCAGTGTTTGATGCTAACGGCAGAGCATCGCTCAACGTAGTATTGAGCAATATGAGCGATAATGAGATTTTAAGGTATCGTCGATCAATAGCAACTCGAAGTATTCTACGCGCGGTAATGACGGCACCTTTCCACATTTCCACCGCCTTTATATCAAGATTTATTTCCTTTTGTTTATTAGTTTTCGCCGAAGCGAAATAGCAGCCCGCATCACAACATGTTCTCTACTTCGCATGGGGAATGCTATCCACTGATTTATCCACAGGGCTTTCCACCCATGACTTTGGCACCCGAAAATGAAGTGGTGCCCGGACGGTACGCCGTGCCGTGCCAGTAGAAAGCATACGCCCATCGTCGCTGAGAGCTTCGAGTAACCCTTTCTTAACAAGTGTATCAATGGCCTGGCTCATCGCGGTGGATGAGCGGCCGATTGCGCGGCCAATCTGGGCATGGCTCAGTCGTGCCGATGCGCGGCGTTGGCCGGGGCCGGCTGAGAAGCCGAGCGTCTGCCGCACTACAAATAGCAGTATGCGAGCCTGTGTTTCGGGGAGGGCGAGAGTAATATCAAGGAGCCCATTCGGGACGGGAGTGCTCTGTATCCGAGATAGTTGATACGTCATTGTCGGTCGTTTAATTTGTGGCGCGGTCATAGTGTTGGACTATGTGAGTAAGAGATTGCATGGCGCTTATAATGGGTGTGATTACAGCTATATTGGTTCAGAGGAGACATGGCCATTCATGGCACCGGTGAGTAGTTGTCGTCCGAAAAATCTGCGCCGAGTTCTAGGCCCAATGCGATGACTTCTTGCAGTAGCTGGTTCCAAGTTTCTTCCGTCAGGTCCACCAAACAAGAATGCGATGAAGACAATGTGCTTGAAACCAGGAATGGGAGCCGCAAATTAGGTGTTCCAAGTCCCGTATTTCGGTCATGCGGAATGGGTGTTGCAAGGACGTGCTCTTGCAGCACCCGTTTTGTAGTGAGCGAGCCTTCTTCCCAGGCTAAACGAGGGGCGGTGAGGATGCGTATTCCAACTTTTATGGCGGTTTCAGCATCAATGCCCGCGAACGGAATCTCCTGTGTTTTTGCCTCCAATTCCACACGTTTCGTTTCCAATTCCTCAATGCGGCGTTCGATGGCGGCAATTGCCGTCCGATTGCTAAGATCCATAAGCCTATTCACGAGCGTATCAATCTCTTTTTCGAGATCCTTAATCAAACGCGGTCGTTCAGATCGCTCCTTCTCAACCTCAGTTGCCAATGCCTTCCACGCTGCAATGAGTTCCTGGCGGATAATGGCGATGGCTTCGTCCGTGCAATGGAGCGTATCAAGGAAGTCTCGGAAGCGTTGCTCCATCATCGTTGCGCTGATCGTCTGACCGTACCTGCAGCAGTTGCGGTTTGAGCAATGGTAGTATGCGTATCGCCTTCGTCTTCCCGTAGACCAGCTTGCGGTTACGCGGTTTCCGCACCCACCACAAGCGATGAAATTGCGCAGTACAAACTCGGGCCGTACATCCTTCCGCCTGAACGATTTATCGTTGTCAGACAGGCGTTCCTGAATACGCCGGTAGGTGGCAAGGGAAATGAGAGCTGGATGATGCGCTTTGCGGAGGGATACCTGCCACGGCGCGTATTCAAGGTGCCCCGTATACAGGATATTGCCCAAGATGCGGTCGGCATGGGACAAACTTGTCGAAGGGTATTTTGGCCGGACGGCAAAATACCCCTGGTCAACGAGGAAGCGAGCAACCGCAGTCCGGGACGAGAGTGCTCCGGACGCGAAGTCTTCGAGAGCTTCTCGGACGATGGATGCTTTTGGCTCACCAAGAGCTAAGACTTTCTTGAACGACGGGTGTCGCTTCCAAATGTAGCCGGCTGGCGCGTGGAAGGGCCAAAACCCCATCTCCAACCGAGCCTGCATTCGATTGAGCACCTGCTCGCGGTTCTGGTTCCGTTCGAGTTCGGCGCCTGCTGCGTAAACCGTCTCGGTGTACCGGCCAATGGGCGTGTCTTGAAACAGAAATGATGGGCTTTCCAGGCGAGCGCCCCGCTTGATAATCTCGTCCTTCAGGGAGAAGTGGATAATGACGTCGCGCGCCCACCGTTTCGGGTCATCCACGATGACGACTACCTGACCGCGCTGACTATCGAGAAACGTCATTAACTCGGTCATTTCCGGCCGGATTTTCATGCCGCCTGTTTTCGCTTGCTCGCGAAACACAGCGATAACTGAATATCCTTTCATCTTCGCGTACTGCCGGCAGCGTTGCTCCTGGCTCTTGAGGCCATTTCCTTCTTTAAGTTGCCGTCGTCCTGAAACGCGCACATAGATTATTGCTGGTTGTGTGGACTGTGCCATCTGCAATCATGTTATGGATCATATTCGTCGGAAACAGGCGCTCCATGTTCTTCGAGGTAGATACGGACCACGGCCCGTGCTAGACTTCGGAGATTTGCAACTAGCGAGATCTTCTCATGTGCTGTCCAGTTAGTGTTTTTAAGAATCGCATTATACGCTGGCGGAAGATTAGTCACAACAGAGGGAGGAACATATGGATCTTGTTCAACCTCTGATAAGGTCGAATTGCATAATTTCATTGGCACGTGCGCTAACGTTAGGTACTAAGTATTGCGATATTCGTGCTTGTGATGTTAGGAATCCTGGCGGCAATAGCCTCAACGACCGTCGTGGTCACGGCGTTCCCCAGGCAGGAATACCGGCGTGTTTCTGAGACAGGGTTCGTCCATCCTGCGGGAAACGCTTGTAGTCGCTCACATTCGAGCGGCGTTAACTGACGCACTGCGTCACCGTAAGGTGGCGTAGGGCGCCATCCGACCACTACGCCAGTCGGGCCACTCGCGCACAGGGCAAAAAAGTGCTTTCCAGACACCGGTTTTTTCCGATGCCGGGAGCGCCGCAGGTGAATGGCGCGGTAGGTTACGAGGCCAAGATCCTGCGTGTGGACACCTCTGAGCGGAAATACCGCTGGTCGGGGTGTGTCTCTAAGATGTCCGAGGATATATACGCGCTCCCGGTTTTGGGGGACGCCGAAATCCTGGCTGTTAAGCACCTGCCATTGGAGGTCATACCCCAGGTCATCCAGCGTCTGGAGGATGACGCCGAAGGTTCGTCCGCCGTCGTGGCTGAGGAGCCCCTTGACGTTCTCAAGGAGCACGTAGCGACAGCGCACATGTCGAAGCAGCCGCTCGATTTCAAAGAAGAGCGTACCGCGGGTGTCAGCAAACCCTTTCCGCTTGCCGGCGATGGAAAAGGATTGGCAAGGAAATCCTCCACAGATGAGATCAAAGTGTGGGAGGGTTGCGGGGTCGATGGTGGTGATGTCACCAAATGGGGCATGGGCAGGAAAGTGATGGGTATAAACGGTTCGGGCATGCTTGTCGATTTCGGAGTAGCCGACGCAGGTCCAAGTCGGGTGTGCCCGTGCAATCCCCAGTTCGAACCCTCCGATGCCGGAAAAGAGGCTGAAGTACCGCATGGATTAGGCGTTACGATGTTGGTTGGTTTGCCGAAATTACAACAGGGATTTTCGGAACAATAGTAAAATAGCCGGAAGGATCTTGCTCCCAGTGGATGAAGGATGTCCGCTCTCCAGCAGACCGTCAAGGGTGCGCTCGTTCCTCGCCCTTCGGCCCTTGACCGTCAGCTTCCGTGCGGAAGAGCGCTGCATATCAGGGAGCAAGGGAGGGATCTGGATCAGACGTATCGGAACCAATAGGAGCGTCAGGCGGCTTAGCGTAGCTCTTCTGGATGGCGGCTACCAAATACCGGGCCTTGTTCTTTACGCTCCGGTATTCGATCCAAGCAACCTGCTGTATACATGCTTCAGCCCCAAACTGTCGAATGAGCTTCAGTGCCAAGCCATAATCGACGCCGGCTTTAGACAATCGGTTTGCCGCCCAAACCGCATTGAGTTCTGTCGGTTCCGTTTCCCGAGATAGTCGAGCGGCTTCCATTTCCTCGGCAGACGGCCAGCCTTGACGCGCCGTGATTTCCCGCTCAACCTCTTCGCGTGGTCGCGAATACTGCTCTCTGGATGCCTGCACCACCTGCTCAAATCGTGTCGGGGCGTCGCTTGGCAGCGCCGCCGCTGGGGGCAGTTCCTGCCGCATCTCAAGTACCTGAGGGCTCGGGCTGAACGTTGTCAGCCCGCCGGGGTGCTTGAGCCCCCGCACCAGAGGCTGTCCCTGCCACATAGTCAGGGACAGCCGATACAAGCGCAACCGCGCCTGCCAGACTGCCAGACCGAGCGCCCCTGCAATATCCGGGGCGCTCGGAGAAAGCCGGCCATTGGCCGTGGTGAAGGTGATAAGGATCAAGAGGTCACGCAGCCTGTCGGCCGGAATGGTGGCAGCAAGCTGCCGAAAGCTGCTGCCGAGGCGAATGCGGGATTTCGGCACGAAGCTGGCTTCATGGTTGGAATCGGCGAACACTTCCACGACAATTGGCGGTTCCCACGCCGGCTGCTTCGGCGCATGGATCACGCAGCCTCATCGTTAGTGGTGCCGCCGCTGGCGTTGCGGGCTTTGGCTGCTGCTCGGTCCAGCATGGGCTGGACCGCTTCAAGGCGCAGAACGTCACCGCCATCTAGGCGATTCCAGCGGATACGACACGAAAGCGTCCACAACATTTTTGCCAGATGGCAGAACAAAGCCACCTGCTTCTGAGCGCGGGACCTGCCGTCTGGCGCCATCGCGGAGGTGAGGGTTGCTATCTTCATAGGGTGAATAGTTAGTTGTGAGCTGAGCCGAGGGTAGCTTATTCGGTGAGTTTGTCAAAGAACGTTTCATCAAGGGTAAGCACCGGCATCGAGCTTTCCACCACGCCGATCCGGTAGCGAACGCACAGGTCGGCAAGCTCATTACCACCAATGCAACGGATCGGGACCAGCGGAACGCGGCGAGCGGCACTGAGCGCCAGGGGCGAGAACGGAGATGTTGAAACCAGCACGCCTTGCTGGCAGTCTTCCCGTAGAAGAACGCCACGGAGTTCATCAACTGCGCGCTTCGACACTGGCACGGCATATTGCTTTACCTGGATGAGCACCTTTTCAAGTCCGGTTGGCGTATCCACGCGAGCGCCGATATCCGCGCCGCCGGCACGGTTTCGCCCAACAAACTGCCGGCGGCCGAGCATCTGGACTTTCTGGTAGCCACATTCAGAAAGCAGGCGACACACGCACAATTCCAGGGCTTCGAACTCCAGGGAGCGAAGCTGCTGCAGGATTCGCTCGCGAAGCCCTGCTTCTTCGGCCCGCCCGCGCCAGGGATCGAGAATGAGGAACGGTTTGCCGCCTATCACAGCTCCTCCTCAATTATTGCTTGGGAATGTCGCCTCTCAGGTTCGGTGAGCCATTCACCGGGGCGGACATACTGCCATTCTGGGCGAAGCAGATCATCATCGCCCCACGCTTCCGGCGGCAGGCAGCCAGGGCATTCAACTAAGGCACAGACAGTTTTGGTGGGGTAGGTTCCGGTGAAGGTGACTACATCGCGGAGATCGAGCGTGCGGCCCAGATCGCGCTCCAGGGCTTCGGTGACCCGCACAACCGTCTCGTAGGTTGGGCAGCTACCTCCACGTAGGAGGCGACTGATGGTGCGGGGAGAGCACCCGCTGTCTTTGGCAAGCTTCGAGCGGCCGTTGAAGCTGTACCGCGTTGAATGCAAAAGTATTTCTGGGATTCGAGTGTATTTACTGTCTGTTTTTAATCGTGGCACGGCCCTCCTTTCGATGGTCTTATGATATAAGGTGCGGGTTAAGTCTCGGTTAGGTGGGGCAAAATCGCGAAAAAGCGGACCGTCAGTGTCGTAGTGGGACTTGACACAAAAAACCGAAGGCGCTATGCCTCCGGCGAAATGCTGGCTACCTGCGGCGTCGAACCGGGTAGCGAAATCTCGAATTACAGGGCTTTGGATCGAAGTCGCATCCGGTACCGGGCAGCTCACGAACAACAGACGGCGCGGCTGGCTCACAGCCTAATCGATGCATGACTTCCTGCGCTCCAATTTTATAGACGGCAACCACGACCAGTTTACCGGTATCATCGTAGACCGCCCAGTTACGTCGGCCATACTTTTCCATGTGCATCTCCTCATTCCAGCTTTCCGGCACATCGGCTTGTATACCGAGGGCTAGGAACAAGCTTTGAGCATACGGGACGGGTGCGCAACCCAGATGCCAGTAACGGCTTGAGAATGGAAACTCTTAGTAGCAGAGTTTCCATTCTCAAGCCGCCAGTAGGTCGATATATGAGGCTACAGATCGGATCGAAACAGCCCACGCATTACGATGCAGGGTATATTTGGTGCAGATGCGCAGGGTTTCAGACTCGGGTCCTGAGGGTTCTCCCTCATCACAGGGCGCATCTAAGGAGGTTTCGTCAACGAACACCGTTCCTTCGTATACACATAGATGGATGTACCCGCTATCTATTTAGGTTGACCGGTTCGACATCGTGAGATAAGTGCTATAGCAGAAACTGCGGATTCATTACCATAAATGCAATTTTATCTATTATCCACGGACCATCGTTAGTTGTCGTGATGGCAAAACCTCCTGCCAACTATGCCAGGGAATGTTCTTTTGGCCGTAGTTCGGTAGGAGAATATAGTTTTCATTTATTGGGCTACTTATCAACGAAGGCCCCAGTCGGCACAACCAATTTATACATGAGAGTATTAGAGATATGATCGGGGCACTCCCCTTAGATCAGCCTCAGTTTACTCAATTGTTCAGGATCGATCTTTATATACGTCATCGGTTCGGCTAGATAGGCTTACAACTAATGGTAATGCTGTACGATCCAAGCTGCGGGTATACTACGCTAAAGCTTGGCTGGTAAACACACCTCCTTGCTGAAAGGTGGTCAATAGTTTTGATGCTTGTGTCTCATATAAAAGGACGCGTTGACTTCGCGATCATAACGATCAAAGAAGAAGAACTTGCTGCCGTGCTTCGGTTTATTCAAGGCGAACCCGTAGTCGATGGGGAAAGGCACTATCAGGTTGCAACCGTTAAATCCACGTCAGGCAAGCCGCACTTGGTCGCGGTTACGCGATGTGACATGCAAGGAAACACTGAGGCATACGCAGCGGCTCGCGATATCATCGAAGAACTGCGTCCACGCTGTCTGTTAGTCGTTGGGATTGGCGGTGCAGTACCAGCTTATGAGTATACGCTCGGTGATGTGATTCTCGCCAATCGCGTAAACGATACCAGTGTCCATTCTCAGGGACACCAGACGGCTCCAACCTTTTCAATGGGTGGGGGGCAACTTGAGCGTCCGATTGTGCGGTATCTGTCGATGCTCTCTACGCGTGCGACAGAACTTGGCCCGTGGAATACCGCAGGCACGCTTGGAATGACAATCCCGAACGTTGATCTTACAAGTCGTTCCAGTTACTATGGCACTCGAAACTGGAAATTGGACGTTAAGAAAAAGTTACTCGCCAACTTTGGGCCAACCATACTATCCCGAATGCCGTTATTTCGAGTAGGGCCTATTAATTCTAGCGACATCTTAATCAAAGATGATGCTACATTGGCTTCGATGCTGTCTGCTACCCGCGACGTTTTGGCGGTAGATATGGAATCGGCCGGCGCTTACAAGGCAGCGATTGCGCTTGGTGTATACTTTATGGCAATTCGCGGTCTCAGCGATATTATCGGCTTCAAACGTGATCCGGCTTGGACTGAGTATGCATGCAGAACCGCTGCTTCACTAGCCATCGCCATCATTGCAAGCGAGACATTACCTATCCCAAAAAGGGCGATGATACATGAGAATGTAACCGAACCGCCTGCATCTAGCCGCACCGCACACCATGATCATACCACTGAACTTCGCAGCCATATCGAGCAGATGATTAATCCGGCACGCGGCAGCCAAGCATTCACCCTTAAGTTAGCATTCGCCCCAACATTTGCTGAACTTGAACAGGAGATTTATTCAGAACGAAGCGTCGATACAGAGAGATTGCTAGCACACGGCGAGTGGCGCAAGGTACTCATACACGCTCCAGGGGGACATGGAAAAACGGGAGCGATATGTCGTCTAATCGCTCAGGCTATTGACCGAAGTATTCCAGCATTTCTTCTTGACGCTACCCGAGGGATCGATGAAAAGGACGGATCTGGACTGACTGTCGAAGATCTTGTCAACCAACTTTCGCCTGCCGGTAATTTTGCCGACCTATTCCACGCCCTGGAAACGTCTGAGCAAGTATTGCTTGTGTTTGACGGTCTGAACGAGGTTGCTCTATCTACAAGCGAGACGATTGTTCGCATATTAGATCGATTTGCTACCGAACATGCCAAACTTACACTTGTAATTACCGACCGAATGAACCCGCATCCCGGTATCCTAATGATGCGAGGGACGGTATTGCCGCTCGACGAGGAAGATGTTGAAAGTTGCCTCGCTACTGCAGGCGTTAGTATGCCAGACCGGATTGCCGACCGACAGCTCCTTTCCATTCCGTTTTTTCTCGAACTTCAGTTGCGTCTCTGGGCCGATGGCGCAGAGACGCAAGTACTTGCCCGCCGGGAGATGTTGGAGAAATACTTCAATACATTCCTAAAGATAAATATTCAGGATTGGGATATTCTGGAGAAGGTAGCTTTTACCTGGTATGCAGAGTTTGCCTGTAGAGCGGCGACGGTTAGCTGGATCAAGACACAGATCCCGCTGGATCTGGCAGACCGACTATTTGCAGCGGGTGTATGCGTAAGATTGTCGTCAAACTACGGCGAACAGGCTACTTTCAGCCACCAGCTCTTGCATGATTTTCTAGTTGGTCGGTATATTGCGTCGTTGTCCGAACTTGAATGGACCAGCGAGGTATTCGACATTGCGACATTCCAGACGAACTCATTTGAGCCAATCTCCTTCGCTGCTGAATTATTGGAGGATAAGGCCAATCGCTTCCTGATTGTCGCGTATGATTGGAACTACTGGGCTGTATGCCATAGTGTTAGCGATCTGCGCCGATCGCTGACCTGCTCCCCAGTATCACAGGATCTGGTGTTTGCAATGGACGCTAAGAATGGCGAGAAGCGTTTCGAACTGTTTACGGAAGCCATAGAAGGAGCGGTCCGACGCCTTGAAACAAGCGGAACAGACGCAGCGAAACAGTTTCTGGCGGCGGCGGCTATAGAAGATATTGTTGCTCTGGTTCACCGCTACAGCCCAACCATCCGCCTATTTTCCGACTGGAAAGATATGTTTACGCTAGAAGGCGGTACCGTAATCTCTGATGATAAATTGTTGGCGATTAAGGGCGATCCGATTGTTGGGTGGACTGCGGCAAATGTATACAGACGTATTAATCTGAACCAATCTCAATTGGCGCAATTGCGCACCTTATTTCGTTTCACACAGTCTGAACCCGACACATTCCCCTGGCGCATCGTACATATCCTCGGCGCATATCCCTTGGAAGAGAATGCCGAATTATTGCAGGAAGCTTATACGGGCAAAGCGTCAGATTGGGTCCGTTACGGAGCCTTCCGCAGTCTTATGGAAGTGGCCGTTCGTGGAAATGCAGAACTTAGGGCGAGGATTTTCCTGAATCTGCGCAATAACGTTTGGGTATTTGGCACGCCGCTTCTATTGCAGGCGTTGCGAAGAACTGCCTTAGTCAATGACCCACCGATAGGCTGGTACCATGAGGTACTGGAGACTATGCGCGCGGTACCAGAGATTCTTGACGAGTCGCTTAATTCACAGTGGCATGTCACGCTAGACAAAGTTATCGCGAATGTGACAGCTGAGAACCATGAATAAACGATTTCCGCTCATCATATTTGACTTGGACGATACTCTAGTAGACACCAGTGATGTCTATTGGCGATCTAGGTCACGATTCGTCGCAGAGCTGGCAGAAGAAGGCTTCGAGCCAAATGTTACAGTCGAGCTCTTTGAGCAGATCGACGCGGAGAACTTACGCACCTTGGGACACGCCCCGGAACGCTACCGAATAACTATGGAGCACACTGCTCACCAGCTATTAAAGCGTATCAGCAAGGTACCGTCTCCCGAGTTGCTAAAGCGTATTAGAGCTTCCGGCGACATTATTCTCACCGAATACCCACACCTTATTACAGGCGCGACTGATCTCTTGCAATGGGCAGCCAGGCATTTTCAACTGGTGCTACTAACACGGGGCCAAGAGGGACTCCAGCGCCGTAAAGTTAGACATGCCGAGATTTTTGATTATTTCGCGAAGATACGGGTCGTAGAAAGCAAGAATGCCGAAACGTTTTCGTCGTTTATCGAAGAAATGGACGCTGAAGCAGACCGAACCTGGGTGATCGGTGATTCCATAAAATCAGATATTAATCCAGGTGCAATAGCCGGTGCTAGGTGTATTCTTTACGTTTATCGGCATCATTCTTACGTTTGGAGCCAAGAACACACAGAGAATGCTGCACGGCCGCATTACTGTGCGGAGGACCTCCAAACTGCGCGATCCATTCTAGAGCATCCAGAGGCATTCAAGCGAGTCCGTAAAGTTGGCGGCTAGCCCGGATTATTCGCCTGCATCTACCTAAATAGCAGAGTGCGCTCGTTTTACCCTACACACCTGGATTGCGGCTTCAGGCAATCTCAACGCACTATCATACCTCCCTTCAGATGACGTCTTGTTATGGCCTCACCCTCCAGTTGAATGCATACAAAAGAATCTCTGAGCGATTCTGCAACTAATGTTGGCACTGTCGTGTCACAGTGAGTCAGTTGATGTTCGTTTTGTCGCTGGCTTCTGGAGGTCACAGTATGCTACCAAATACCACAACTAGAAAGACGCACAGACTCCTCAATAGGAGTACAACGAAGCGGAAGGGTTGGCTAGACTATGACGCAGCCCACGACCTAGCACTTTCTCAAATACGAGACACCGTCATTGAAATTGCCAAGCCGATCTCTGCTAGCGCTATACATAGCAAGCGGTTAAGCGGCACTATCCTACTCGCACATGAAACAAAGACGTATTCTCTGTGCATTGGCCCAGACGGGGAGGACCCATCTCACCTGTGTATTAGGTTCCATCAACAGGGCTTCAAAAGTAAGAGCAGAATGGCCCGCAGATCTCTCGTTCGCGCTGGTGGTCGAATACGCAGAGTATCGGTAGCAGTGCCTAACGGCTTACCTCTTGAAGCTGACCAGATTGCAGAGGCATGTCGAGATACCCTCACATCGTTTGATATGAGGCTTCTGGAGGACGCGCGAAGCGCCATAATACAGCAGTACCAGGAAGTTGCAGAGGGAGTGTACTCGCTCATTCGTGCCGAGCTTGGCCCTGAGTTAGCTGACCAGGTCCTCCTGTTCGCATTCGATGGGCAGTACGGAGTCGTCCTCCTAGACGATGGTGCTTTCAAGGGTGCATATAGTCGTATTGCAACAGGGCGTTTACCGTCGGGCATTTCGCCAATAGAAGGAATCATCTCTCTTAGTGGCACCCCCATCGAAGTTCCCTATACTCTTTCATCTGCAGCTGTAGCCATGGACAAAACGGTATTGGGCTCGACGCTGCAACGAGACTACGATAGGTGGGTAAGCTTCATGGAGGCGCTAGCGATAGGAGGAACCTACGGTGCCGTTCAGCCGCTGCTACGCATGGGCAATGGCTCTCTTACCGTCATTTACAATGCTGAACTGCAAGATCAGATCGGGCCGCGTCTCGATAGCCTCAAGTCAGCCATCAGGGATCTGGTGGGACGGCGAGGCCTGAGAGTTGCCCGCATTACCGCACAACTCATCAATAGCTCCAGTGAAAAGGATACATTGCATACTGCAGCAGAAATCGCTGGTGTTTTTACTGCCACCACGGCGGCTGTTTATACAAAAGAGCTTCTGAAGATTCTAGCCCTCGAACCATGAACAGTCTCTTGGTGAGGCGCAATTGTTAAGTGCCACACGTTTCGTCTAGAGTACAAAAAGCGGCCGGTTATGGTAACCGGCCGTGTGACGTTGTTCATCAGTACTCATCGGGCAAGAGAATGGTGGTGACCGATCGGTCCCACTCCGTGATGACCCACACTTTCGTGCCGTCAATCAAGTGGTACGCCTAGAACAATCGCTCTGCAGCTATCAGAGCAAAGTCATTTTGCGCGCGGTCTTCCTCACTCAAATCACCCCAGTCACAGGTGCAGTGACGACACAACTGTCCCCGCCGGTGCTAAACTTACCAAAACGCCGAAGTAAAAGTTTCCACTTGTAGAACTGTATGGTCACCTGAGGGAGGTGGCCGCCGTGTTACGAGGAGGAGACGTGAAAGAGATTGAAGAGCTCAAACGCCAAGGTCTGTCGATCAGTGACATCAGTCTGATGACGGGCTACAGCCGCCCCACGGTCCGCAAATATCTGCGTGACCATCAGATACCATTCTATGGTCCTCGGGCTGCGCGTCCCAGCAAGCTCGACGAGTATAAGACGTATATTGCGGAGCGAATGCGCGCGGGTGTCTGGAACGCCGAGGTGCTTCTGCGGGAGATTCGGGCACGCGGCTATACCGGCGGGTACAGCATTCTGAAGGACTACATGCATCCACTGAGGCAAGCCGCCAAGACCACGGCGGTGCGCCGCTTTGAAACGCCGCCCGGAAAGCAGGCTCAGGTGGATTGGGGAGACGTTGGCACCGTGGCAATGACGGATGGATCCGTTCAAAAACTGTCCGGCTTCGTGATGACGCTGGGATACAGCCGCGCTCAATTTGCCGATGTCGCGACAGACCAGACCCTTTCCACGCTCTTGCGTATGCATGAGCGTGCCTTTACAGAATTGGGCGGAGTGCCCGAAGAGATCCTCTATGACCACATGAAGACGGTGGTGCTGGGGATGGATGAACGCGGCGAAATCCGGTGGCATCCCGTGTTCCTGGACTTCGCTCGTTACTGGGGTTTCACGCCGCGCCTGTGCCGGCCATACCGACCTCAAACGAAAGGCAAAATCGAAGCCGGCATTCGTTACCTGCGCAGCAGCTTTTTGACGGGCTGCCGGGCGGTCAGCGTCGATGATTTGCGGACGCAACTGGCGCGCTGGGTGTGGGAGGTCGCCAACCGGCGGGTGCATGGGACAACACATCGGGTGGTCTGGGATGAGTGGGAAAGCGAGAAGCCGGCGCTGGCGCCGCTGCGGGGGCGTCTCCCTTATCCTTATGTCCCCAAGGTGACGCGGCGTGTTTCACGCGACGGGTACGTCAGCTATGGCGGCAATCGCTATTCCGTACCCTGGATGAATGTGGGGCAAGAAGTTGAGGTGGCAATCCAGGGCGGGCATCTGGAGGTGATCCGCGGCGAGGAACGTCTGGCGCTCCATACACTTTGCGCGGGAGTACATCAGGTCATAACAGTTGCGGAGCATCACGTCGGGATCCCGCTGACCGCAGCGCGTTCCGGCGGCAAAGCCAAAGTCCATATTCCAGCGGCTGAGCCAGTTGAGCCAATAGGGGCTGCTTGCGCCATCCGTAACCAGCCATTCAGTAATACGTCGGCGTACGTGGTTCAGGTACGTCCCCTCTCTATCTATGAGGAGTGTGCCCAATGAGTAGCATCCAAAATAGTGTTCAGAATATGAATGTTCAGAACATTGCCGCCACCTCACAGATAATCGGATCGCAGACTACAGAGCAAGCATATACGGGGAGCGGCTCAATGGATCCGCTGCGTCCCCTGCCTCGACCGATCGATCAACTGCATGAATGCCTGGCGGCTCTTGGGTTAAGCGAAGCCGATGCCGTGATCGAAACATGCCTGGAGCGGGCAAGTAAGGAAGCCCCCTCTTACGCGCAGTTCCTGACCGAGCTGTTGACCAGTGAGCTGACGGCCCGGCAATTGCGTCAATTGCGGATGCGCCTGCGTATGGCTCGGTTGCCCTACCAGAAAACGCTGGATCAGTTTGACTTTGCGTTTCAGCCCAGTATTGAGGAGCGGCAGATCCGGGAGTTGTCCACGTTGCGCTTTGTTCACGAGTTGAGCAACGTCATCTTCCTGGGTCCACCCGGCGTCGGGAAGACACATCTTTGTGTTGGTTTGGCCGACCTTGCGATCCGAAGCGGTTTTTCGGCGTACTTCGTCACGGCCCACGAATTGATTGCCGATCTGAGCCGCGCTCTTCGGGAAGGAAAATTGGATCGGCGTCTTCGCCAGTATGTGACGCCCAAAGTTCTGGTGATTGACGAGATGGGTTATCTGCCTCTGGATGATCGCGGAGCGACACTCTTCTTCCAGTTGGTGACGGCGCGCTACGAGCGTGGGAGCATCTTACTGACAAGCAACAAGGGGTACGCCGAGTGGGGTTCGGTCTTTGGGGATCCTGTGATTGCCACTGCCATCCTGGACCGCTTGCTGCACCATTCGACGACGATCAACATCCGTGGGGAAAGCTACCGGCTGAAAGAACGCCGTCGCGCCGGCCTACCATCAACCCCGGAAAGGAGCCTGGAGAACCAAGGATAGACGACAAAACGCCGGCGAAAGTGGAAACTTTTCAACCGGCGATTTGGAAACTTTTACATCGGCCTTGACAACAACAGCTCCTCGGGAAGCTGACCATCGGCATTCTCAGTGTGATCTGTACCTACCACGGATGCCGTTGTAACGCGCTCGTATTCTGATTGTGAAGGGATATAAATCAAGGAGAAGGGAAGCTTTAAGGCCAGCTACGGAAGAGCCTTCACTGCGACAAGAAATGCCTGCCATGAAGTCGACCAATATATTAGCGCAGCAATATATCGACGGAAGATTCTGAATAATTGCTCTTGGTGCCTCGACTTAGCAGGCAAACGCTACAAACAGAATCGAGGCCTGAAAGAATACCCATCTCTCAGGCCTCAGTTTGCTGCCACTTCTGCCGTCCACCACGTTTAAGCGCGCGGTTCACTTTTAGGCCGTCGAGCTTTACCGTTAAGCTACCCCCGCGTAAAGCGGACACTTAACGCATCCGCTCAAAATGGAGCAGGGGAGGGGAATCGAACCCCCATACAACGGGCGCCGACCGCGTGCGGTTGATTTGAACGGCGACAACGAATGCTCAGTCTGGAGTAATAACTTGAGCCTGGGTTGGCCCGAACGCTGCCTCTACCACATTGGGCTACCTCCGCAAGCAGAACGCATGCTTCCTTGCATACGCTCAAAGGTATTGGTGCGGAGGGCAGGCATCGAACCTGCACTGGGACGCTCTGCCGTCATGAAGAGTCTGAGTTTTAGTCTCTACTCCAATACAAGTATACCTTTGAAAAACTAAACTGAGGTATCATTTTGTTGAATCGGTTAGTTCCAGTAGAGATCACTATGGTAAATACACAGATGTCGGCAAATCTCAAAACATCCCTGGCTGATTTTCATCAGGATATCCTGTCAGATTTACTTACACGCCTTTATGATAATCGATTTAAGATCGCTCATGTGCGATTTCCTACTAGGCTTGATGTAAAAAGTTGGGCCTCAGAAATAGGCATTAATGAAACGGATGCACAAGTCCTCATCCGACTTTATCAGCGTGAAGGCATAATCGAGCAGACCCTACCTACCTCTGCATCGCTCTCAGGCCATGGAGTTGAATATTGCGAAGAACAGGGATTGGTGAATGTTGAATATAAGAATCGAAATAGGCGAGTTAGGTTCGTAATCTTGAAAATCTTTGATTTACAGGATGAAGCACAGAAAAGAGCTAACCTTTATGGTGCATTGCATATTGGGCCGGCGGATGGCACGCAAGAGTTACGCCAAAAGGAGAACATAACTGATGAAGAGTTCCGAATCAATTCACAGATACTAGAAGACCTTGGCTTGCTAATACGTAACGGGCCGATAAATGGTTTGACGGATCTTGGTAGAGCGCGTCTAGCGAATAACGAAGCACGTGAATATTGGTCGCATTCTTTCAATGAAATGTTTACGGATAAACTTTTGTCTCCTCAGCAACGTGGGCACCAACTCGAACAGCTCTTGATGGATATTTGTAAGTTTGAAGGTTGGGAAGTCAAAAAATCAGTTCGTACTACAGGTCAAGAGCACGATTTAATATTAAACAGAAACCTCGACTATTACTTTGTACAGTGTAAGTGGGAAGGGAAAAAGGTCCAACCTCACGCGATCTCTGTTCTACGGGATAGAGTTACGAGCCGGCCAGGTACACGTGGGATATTTGTTTCGATGTCAGGTTTTACGCAGGCCGCAATCCAAGAAACATCTGGGCGTTTAGAAGCATGCTTAATGATACTCTATGGTTCGCGAGATATTTCATCAATTGTCAATGGAAATGTAACATTTTCAGAATTGCTTGCCCTGAAGTACCATGATGCAGTCGTAAGCCGCCGCATGCTCATTGACAGCTCAGAAGAAATAGGAAAACTGAAATCTTAACGAGTGAATCTTCAATTGATCAGAGTTGTTAGTAAATGTATTTCCTCATAGCATATTCGTTTATAAAAGGCACAATAAATTGTACTCAAGATTTGAGAGATTTAAAAATCATGTTCGCCATTAGCCTGCCATACCGTATAACGTAATCTGTCATCGAAATAAACGGCCACCATATTAAGCAGCAATTGTGCGCAGTGCCTAGCCGCGAATCCGAGATACTCCCATCTCATCTCCCAATCCAAGTCTTCTGGATGTGGAGGCGCTCCTTCGACTTTTGGAGCACCTCTTTCTGATAGAACCCAACCGATCTGCTTCAATTGTTCATCCGTTGGATCGAATCCATCCAGTGCAATCTCACATGCTTGAAGCCCCTTTTCCACAACTCCTCGCTGAAATGTTGCCCATCGCCAATTCGGATCGCCAAATATTGCATCCAATTGTAAACATTCTTGGAATAATGGGGCAAGCTTAGCTGGATCATCCCACTTAAACGGAGCCTCATGAGTGAGACGCGCAAGTTGACCGAACTGTTCAACACGAGATGGATGATTGGCAATATGTCTAAGCCGTCGATATGATTGGCCCTCTTCATCAGGTATCACATTTTCAACAGGAATATGCAATCGTACTGTTTGTTGTTCTCGCCAGTTAGGTTTTTCGTTGTCCAGAACTACTCGTATATATGATTGGAGCCATAGAAACCATACCTTGTGTGGTTCTGCCTGCACCGGGCACCAGATAAGAAGCACGGGAGTGGCAAAACGGTTTACACGTAATAAGGACTTTACTTCGAAGTCGAACGGTATTGTTAGGCTTGCATCTGTGGGGTCTGGATCATCTGTCCCTTTCAACTGAATGAGAAGGTAGCTCCCTGATGGCTCGCCATCATCAAAGCATTCAATCGATAAGTCGATACCATAATCACGCTCTGTTTGGTCTCTCTCTACGAACAACTCGGGAGGCAAAAGCTCCCCAATAATTCGTCGAGATAATGTTTCTATTACATGCGGTCGTGTTCTCGCCATTTAGTCTTCCTCTCAGGGGAGACTGTGAATAAACCATGACAACGATGAATTGGATCACCATCGTGACAGTATACGTGATTATTGCTCTACTCTGCCTAATGCTACATATATGGATCAGTGAGCCACGATGACTTAACCTTGCGAAAGGTTAATGAGACACGCCGTTCACGGGCAATAACAGTTCCACCCTTGGTGTCCCTACGTCGTTTGGCAATGCCATGTTTCCAGCAGAACCGTGCATCGTTCTGGAGAACAACGAGGCTCCTCCTTTCAAGCCACAGCGGTATGCTCTCACCAATATCATTACGTGAGAAATCCATGATGCAGCTAGATCCAAGACTCAACGACGCGATGGTATCGCCAAAGCAGGGTTCGCAATCTATATGTGCAGTGATCCCTTGTCCAGGAAGATATTCATTCACAATGACCTGATCGGGAACTTCCTCAAAATAGCCGCCCCGAACTAGACGCTCTCCTATTCTCGTCATCCATTGGGGGAGGTTTCCTACACGCATAGTTTCATCAATCCGCCGCGCTTTGTAATTGTAGCGATAACCATAATGCTGTACCCGCCGCTCTAAGTCGTTTAACCAGGGGTATTCCTCTAACGCCGCGAGTATCTTGCCTTCCGTTTCCGCGTTTACGAAAGCCGGTAAATACGTTAATCCTGAAATGTCGATTGACAGGTTATTGTCACCTGGAGGTGACTTGTCAGACTCGTCATCGAACTGGAAGAACAGATCCAACGTAGACATCACGACGTCTCCGGATTTCTAGAATCCCGCGTTACACTCATCCGTCAGATCTCCTCGACCACGTGAAATATTCGCCCGAAGCCGGCATCCGCCAACCCGAATGTGTTGCGATCTGCAAAGCCCCTATATACTCGTCTCCTGTATCGATCTTCCTGGGGAATCCGTTCGCTGTGTAACCTGGTTCTGAAGGCGTTATATTTTACGGTTTCCCTGAGCGCATTGGTATACATAATAAAACTGCGGTCAGGCTGAAATCGTGTAACGATAGTAGATATGAAACGGGCGATCTCCCTGGCATTTACGCTGCTACAGGACTTCTGCCCGAAAACGTAAGAGAGTGTGAATACTACTATCGAATGGCCAGTAATCCGATTGGCGAGATGACTATCTTTACAGTCGCCAAGCGTTGGATACAGCCGGAGCGGTTTACGCAGGTTTATGAGGTCTTGTCGTTGCCCGAACTCACGAGCTTTTGCACGGCAGTATGCGGAGGGATCGATGCCTATGTACGACATATTGATAGGTGCCGCGTTCAATCTAAAATACCACTCAGCAACTGCCAGCCCGGCTGTCATCGGGCCGCACCCTATATCAATGAGTAGCAGATTTCGTCTCGTGGACACGAGGCACTTTTGGAGTTCCTTCGCGTCGCTATGCCGAGTGCATTTTAGCGCGGCTTGTAAGGCATCCATGTGCATTCTCATGTAACAGTAGCAATACCACAAGACTTCCTCTTCGGATCCGTAACAGCCCTGCCCCTTCTCTACCTTGCTGAGTATGTCGAGATCGTACTGTTCGGTGTCTCGTTCGCCAATCTTATATTGTGGCCGTCCCCGTTTGTTGACAATTGGGTTGCCACGACCATCGAGTTCCATACTGGCCGTGAGAATGCTGTGCGTATCCGTTTCGGGCTCGCCCCCCAGTTGGCGAAGTGGCGAAATGATCAGATCTTTAAATGCCGTCGCAAATGGCGGTTGGGGTCTCGATATGGGCATCTCATATTGTACCCCTGGCATATGCCAGATCGTTTAGCGAGCGATCTTGTCACCCGATGTACTCGAACAGACATTACATCATCTTTCTACATATTCAATTGTTCTAGGTAGGTTAGAAATGGGATCTGTGGAATGACTTGAAGCTATGAGGGGGAAAGGCCATGAGGTCAGACTGTTCGCATCAGAGTGATGCAATTTGACTCGATGCTGCCGCGTCGTTCATTGTTTGGAGCGGAGAATGTTGCTTCTAAATATTAAATCTGAAAAATATTGATAATTATTCACATAAACAGAAGGGCGAAAATCTGTTCTAACTATCCGGTGAATACCCATCCCCCGGGTTTCGCTTTGCTGCCATTTCTGCCGTCCACCACGTTTAAGCGCGCGATTCATTTTTAGGCCGTCGAGCTTTACCGTTAAGCTTACCCCCGCGTAAAGCGAATGCTGGAGTGCATCCGCCGGACCGCGTAAAGCGGACACTGTGTTCGAGCGTCCTGCCATAAAATGGAGCAGGGGAGGGGAATCGAACCCCCATACAACGGGCGCCGACCGCGTGCGGTTGATTTGAACGGCGACAACGAATGCTCAGTCTGGAGTAATAACTTGAGCCTGGTTTGGCGAAGATCGCTGCCTCTACCACTTGGGCTACCTCCGCAAGAGCGGACGCTGGGGTGCAACGCCCGACCTAATGGTGCGGAGGGCAGGTCTCGAACCTGCACTGTCACGTCTCACCTTCATTAAGAGTCTGAGTTTAATTTTATACTCCGAAACTATTATACCCTTGTGTCCGATATGTAGTTACACTTTTGCCAGGTGTTGTTAACGTAACCAAGAATGGGCTTATGTGGGCAGTTACAGGTGGCTCTTGCCGCCGCTTATATGTTCAATTGCGTTGTCAATGAGGTGAAGGCTCACGTCGTCCTGAGTCGTGTCGCCTTTTTGAAACGGCACGCTTATGGTGGCAATGAGCCGGATGATGTATATCAGGATGAAGCTTATTGCGCCGGTTAGCCAGATGCTTGCGCTCGGCGGCTCAATGTTGGTGAGCAGGAGCAAGCCGACAATCAGCATCACGATTGAACGCGCCAGGATCAAGGCAGACGGCATGAACTGGATCGTCTGAATGTGATAGGCGCGGAACAGCATGCGTATGAGCTGCCCCTGTTCCACCTTGAGCTTCGCAATGAAGTTCGGCGGCACGCTGCTGCTTTCCATTTGCGCGAAGTAGCCGCTTAAATCGTGCACGGCCCGTCGCGTTCCCCGGTGGACCGTTATCAAGTCGTCCTTCAGGCTTTGCAGTATCTTGCGAAGTTGCCCATGGAATCCTGCCAGGTCAAAATCCGGATAACTGGCATGGATACTCAGCGCGTCTTCGTACATGTTTTCCACAATCGCAGAGAAGTCCGATGGGATCTTGTCAGCTTCCTTATAATCGGCGACGATGGCCGACAAGATGAAGCCCAGGACAAAGAACCCTCCCGAAATGATCGTGGCGTAGAGCGTGCTTGAACCGATAACCTCCCAATTGAGGATATGCAAAGCAGTCTTAACCGCTACGATAAACACTGTCGAGCCGGTCGCATAACGCCAGATTTTGTTGCGTTGCCAAAAGCTGGCAATCCTGGTTTTCATATCGTCGGAAAGATAGGGGAGCGCAATCGTCATTGCAAGAACTGATTTCGACGAACCATTATACCAGCACGGATGCCAGGTAAGGATAGCTGTGTAGCATCCGAATACAAGTGGTATCCGTCGTATGTATGGCGCAATTCACCCGGCGGAATCTACCTGATTCCGATTCAATTTTCTTGACAACCTCGCAATTGAGGTGTAGAATTGCAGGTCACTTAACCAGTTCAATGAACTAGTTAAGTGATTTCTCATCATAGTGTCGTTAACCTCGCATAATTGAGCTGCGGTAAGCAAAGTGTGGCAGCGCAGCAGACGTTCCATGGAGGACGGGAACTGATATGGCAACGATCAAAGATGTGGCCGAGCGGAGCGGCGTCTCCAAAGCGACCGTTTCTTACATTCTCAATAATCAGGATGTCCCGATTAAGGCGGAGACGCGCGACCGTGTGCTTGAGGTTATGCGGGAACTCAACTACCGTCCTCAGTCGGCCCGTTTCCCGCGCGCCAGAAAGCAGACCGACACGTTCGGGGTGGTATTTCCTCCTCTTGGTGGTCCCATCATCGATCAACCCTACTATTTTCCTCTCCTCAGCGGCATCCTTTTGAGCGCTTCTGAATGTAAACGGAACGCTCTTGTGTTCAATATCGAGGACTGGGGCGATGCGCACAAAAACATCCGCCGCTACTGCGATGGCAGCTGCGACGGGCTGATTCTGATCGGTCCCTCGCCTACGGGAAACCTGGTCACGGCGCTTAAGGAGCGTGGTATTCCTTTTGTACTTGTAAATGCCGGCTCACAGCAGCCCGATATATCATGCGTCGATATCGATAACGAAGCCGTTGCGGCCATGGCGGTTCACCATCTGGTAGAAGCGGGGCATCGTCGTATCGCAATGCTGCTGGGCAGCGACCACGACAGCACCCAGCTGCGCGAACGCGGCTTCCGGCGGGAATTGGCGGAGGCCGGGCTGGCCTGTCAGGAAAGCTGGATCATTCCTGGCGAGTATTCAGCGGAGTCGGGCTACCGGCGTACTCTGGCCCTGATGCAAGAGGAACCGGCCGCCGAGCGTCCGACCGCCATACTGTGCGGCAACGACGTGATCGCCCAGGGAGCGTACCGGGCGTTGTCGGAGGTCGGGCTGTCCGTGCCCGGCGACATATCAGTGATCGGCATCGACGATCAGGCATTTGCCGCGCAGCTGATTCCCCCGCTTACTACTCTGCGGCAACCGTTACACGAGATCGGGGAACGCGCGGTACGGCTGCTGCTCTCGAAGATCGAGGAGAGCGCCCAAAAGGAGCGCACGGTGAGCAAAGAGTTCCTGCCGGTGGAATTGGTCTGCCGCAGTTCCGTCGCTCGCCACACTGCGTAGCGATGGAAGCCTGCGATAGACACAGGCAGCTCTATACACAAGATCGGTACAAGAAGGAATAAGATGCAGGCACTAAAATTGAAATCAGGGCGATCGGTTGTCATCCGATGGCTGGCGGCTGCCGGAGGTATCACCCTTGGAATGATGGCAACGATGCCTGCGTGGGCGGCGGAATCGCTCCCGGTCACCATATCGCCTACGGACGCGAATGTGCTCTACACGGGGCGCGCGGACATGCGTGATGCGAAGGGGCCGCGCTTCGAGTGGCCGGCGAGCATGGTCACACTCCGTTTTCGTGGCGCCGACTTGCAGGCGAAGATTAACGAGAGCAGCAAAGATTACTTTGAAGTCGTGGTCGACAACGCCGCGCCCCAGGTCATCCATCCTGCAACGGGAGACAGCGTGATCGATCTGGCGCGCGGTCTGCCGAACGGCGTACATGAGGTACGGATGCTCAAGCGTACCGAAGCGTTCGTCGGGATGGTGCAGTTTACCGGATTCGCCTTAAATCAGGGTGGGGAATTGCTCGCGCCATCCCGCCTCGCGCACAAAATCGAGGTGATCGGCGACTCGATCTCCTGCGGCTACGGCAATGAAGGCGCAAGCGAGAAGGAGCATTTCAGCCCCGACACCGAGAACGCCTACCTGTCTTATGGCGCGGTCGCTGCTCGTGCCATGGACGCCGAATATATCTGTATCGCCTGGTCCGGCAGGAAGATGTGGCCCGACAATACCATCCCGGAACTCTACGACCGCGCGCTCCCAACCGACTCGGGCAGCACATGGGATTTTGCGCAGTGGAATCCGGACGCCGTGCTGATCAACCTCGCCACCAACGACTTTGGGCCGGGCATTCCCAACGCCGACAAGTGGACCGCCGCCTACAAGGCGTTCGTGAAGCGAGTGCGTGGGAACTACCCGAACGCGATAATCTATCTCGCGTCCGGCTCCATGATGAGCGATGACTATCCCCCGAAATTAAAGGCGCTCTCCGTGCTGAACGGCTATCTGGATCGTATCCAGAGCGAGCTGAAAGCCGATGGAGAAACCAATGTCCGGACCATCCACTTCGATCCGCAGGACGGCTCACTGGACGGATTTGGCAGCGACTACCATCCGAACGTCAAAACCGACGCGAAGATGGCGGCGAAGTTCGAGGCAGCGCTGCAGGCTGACCTGGGATGGAAAAAGGCGGCTCTGATTGAAACGAATTGACCGACAGACATTTCCCGCACGAGCGCTGCTCGTTTCCGCCGGGCTGCTCTTTCTTTCTCTGGGCCATGCGAACGCGCAGCTAGGCCTTGCCCACTCGCATCTGCGTGCGCAGCCCGTCCCTGCGCCAACATCGCCCGTTGCGCCTATCCGCGCAATTGCCGTCAATTACAAGAAGGTAAATGGTCCGGCCAGCCGGATGTTCAAGCAGTGTGTGGGAGCCGGCAGGGCTAATGAGGGATTGCGCGCTGACTGGCAGCGGCAGCTTACGTATGCCAAGCAGGAATGCGATTTCCAGTATATCCGCATGCACGGTCTGCTTGACGACGACATGGGCGTCTACTCGGAGGATAGGGCCGGCAAGCCGATCTACAACTGGCAGTATGTGGATGAGTTGTACGATTTTTTGCACCGCATTCATGTCCGCCCGTTCGTGGAGATAGGCTTTATGCCTGGCGCTCTTGCCAGCGGTTCCAAAACGATTTTCTGGTACCGGGGGAATGTCACGCCGCCAAAAGACTACGGCAAGTGGCACGATCTGATAAAAGCCCTGGTGCAGCACTGGACCGAGCGTTACGGCGCGGACGAGGTAAAGCAGTGGTATTTCGAGGTCTGGAACGAGCCGAACTTGAAAGATGGTTTCTGGACAGGCGATCAGCAGGAGTATTTTAAACTCTATGGCGAGACCGCAAAGGCAATCAAAGAGATTTCATACGCATACAAGGTCGGCGGCCCGGCGACGGCGGGAGGCGATTGGATCACCGCTTTCATCGACTACTGCGCGACCAGTCACGCTCCGGTAGACTTCGTGAGCTCTCATGCCTATGGGGTCAAACAGGGCTTCCTGGATGCGGACGGTTCCTCCGGCACGGTCATCGATCCGGATCGAAACGCGATTATCGGGAACATGAAGTGGGTTCGTTCTCAAGTTATCGGTTCCCCATTGCCGCATCTGCCGGTGTTTTTCACCGAATGGAGTTCGTCGTACACGCCCGCCGATCCCATTCACGACAGCTACTTCGAAGCGTCCTATGTTCTCGAGAAAATAAAGCACGCAGAAACGGTGGCGGACGGCATGTCGTACTGGACCTTCACCGACATCTTCGAGGAAGCCGGCCCGCGAACGACACCCTTTCACGGCGGCTTCGGCTTGATCAACTATCAAGATATCAACAAGGCGGCATTCTACTCTTACCGGTTCTTGAACCATCTCGGCCCCAGCGAACTATCTAACGCCGGCGACAGCTCTATTGTGACTAAAGACGCCCGGGGCAATGTCCAGGCTCTCGTATGGGACTGCACCGTCACCTCACCCGGCAAAGAAAACGACCAGGTCTTCTACAAGCGCGACCAGCCCGCCAAACCGAAAGGGAGCGTGACTCTGACGATCGCCGATCTGCCTGCCGGCCGATACAAGGTAAGCTACAGCAAAGTCGGGTACCGAGCCAACGATGCCTACGCTACCTACATGGATATCGGCTCGCCCAGCCAGCTCACGCCCGCGCAAGTGGCATTAATCAGACGCAGAAACAGCGGTGCGCCGTACGCGTCGGAGATTGTAAAAATCGAACAGGGCAGGGAATTTATGAAGACGTTGCCGATGCGCGAGAACGACGTTTATTTCGTTACGCTTACCCGATTGTAGTCTGATTAAGAGGAATCGAACCCATATAGAACGGGCGTCGACTGCGTGCGGTTAACATGAGTTCATATTTAAAGCTTTTGCTGTTCTCATTGTAGATCAGATGGAACAATAACAATTCCATATTTCACCGCCGCTGTAAGCGGCAAGCGCCTGTCATTACTTGGAAGATTCCTAAAGTTTGGAAACGAACTTCATCGCTCTATAAGTAAGTCCTCATTCCCACTGAGGATAGCTTCAATAATTGGATTTTCCATATAGGAATATGTGTCTCCTGACCCTTATGAGGGGGGACACGACACGGGTACTGCGTGGCATTGGTGATCTGTGAGTAGCCGACGGTGAGAATGCTGTTGCCCATCGGGTCGAAGGCATACGTGTTGAACTGACCGCTGTCGTAATGACCCAGGTACCCGCCTGCGCCGTATTCCTGGTGCACGCCCTGCACTATCCGTTCGCCAGATGAACGAGGATAGCAGGGATGTTTCGGTGAGGAGACCGCGCGGATCAAGCCCGCTCGATCTCCCAGGGTGGCTCACTTACTCGTGTCGATTAGTGGCTCATTATCTCACGCCTATTGACAACGGGACATTTATCACTGGCAGCGACATTCTCATGGATGGTGGAGTGACCGCCTCCGACTGGTACGGCGACCTTGCGGAAGCGCGTACCCAGCAGTGAGCACAAACTTTGCTTTCCGTGTCGGAAGCATAGAAAAGTGAAGGGGACGGAACATGTCGAGCATCACAGGACAGAAGATCCTCGTTATCGGCGGCAACGGCACGCTTGGCAGCGCCGCTGTGCAAACAGCCTTTGCCCACCATTATTGCGAGATGAGGAGTTGATACGGCACTCGGGGCGGCCCTACACGATCATTCGCCCCTCTTGGGTTGTTCCTGCCAAAGACGGCCAGCTCGGGCGCACGCTTGAGCAAGGCGACCGCTACACTGGCAGAAGAGGCGATTTGGGAGCTTGCATTGTTGCCCCGCTTGGAAATCCCGAGGCGCGGTTCACTTCTCAATCTCCTGTGCCCATACTGAGGGCACAGGAGGTTGAGAGTGGTTAATGTTTCATCCTGTTCAGGTCATTTCTGCGACGAACACATTCATCATGTATCTCTGACGGATGATTAATCCAATTCTAATTGTAGATCATGTTAAAAGCCCGGCACTCTTCAACTGTTCAACTGGATTCCATTTCTCAGGTTTTGTTTTAACCCCCCTCCAAGGCATACCCTCTCTTATCCACTGTTTCCTATGTTCCTCATAGCTTATCCTAAGGTCCATATCGGTATATCCGAATTGAAAGCCGCACGAAGGACATATCTCGTGAGAACTCTCTCCAAATTCGACCCCGGGTTTTCTCCTGAGATCTCCATATCCACATACTGGACATTCATACCACATTGACTAAGACTCCTAAGGGGAAAATTCAGTCCCTGCTTGATCTATCCAATAATTTATACCTCTGACCGGTTTATAGAAAGTTACCGTTTTTCCGAAAGGCGTATACGTGCCAAACGTATTTGTAGGTGGATGATATAAACGAAACAACCCATCATCCGGGCCGATTTTAATCTTCATTCCTGCTGTGCCAGATTGGTTCCAAAAATCGTTAGCCATGCGAGCATAATCTTCTTCATTGGCAGCACCAAAGTCACGTCCATGGAAGCCGAAGTGTTCTTGCAGGTCCGCGAAATTGCCGTCCCAATCGTGGGGAGTTACATCATAATTATGTACCCACTCCCCACCTTCGGCTTTACCTACGAAATAAGTGTGGTTGCCTTCGATCGTTAGATTATAGACCGGGACCGAATGGGCTAACGTCTGCTTATCGATTTTGCTGATTGTGAGCGCTGGGCCAGTTCGTGCGGCGACGGCATCGCCCACAACCAGTTTACCTGCAGGCACGAAGCCTTTACTGACGACATAGAACGGGTGATCCGGTGTACAGACTATCCGATCCTGTTCTTGGCCAGATGTCAGAGCTACGAAGTGCAGCGTAAGCAACCGAACGTCGTGCTTAATCAGGACGCCTTCAACACGCTTCGAACTGTCTTTCCCGGTTTTGGTGTCCCGGCTAAGCACATGATCGCCCAATTTGATCTTGTCGATGGGCTTAGTCGAGCCGCCCGCCATTTGTACGGGGGTACCGGCAACGAAGCAGGTCTTACTGGCCACAGCACACTCGGTGCCTTCCACCGCCTCAATACCACCCGCTGCAGCTTCCGTTGCCCCTCCTATCTCTCCAATACCTGGCAAAACGAACAGCATAGTATTCGCAAAGTGCTCACCGGCTGCAAGACTAGCGTGGTAATTTATGTCCCATTGATTGTATGCTCGATTGTAGGCGCCCCCATATCCTCCAGACGCACCGTCGAGCGCATCCATAGAAGCTTGTCTGTCCATGTTGTAAACGGCGCCCATGGACGGTGCAAGTCCACTGGGATCTGCATTGTTAATCGGATCGCCGCCAGCATACCCAAACACGTTCATGCCGCCGCCGTAGCCGATCGGGTCGCGATTGACGAAGCGTCCTGCTTGGGGATCGTACAGGCGAGCGCCCAAGCCGATGAGACCGCTTTGACCGCCATTCCAGGCATAGTTGAAGTTGTGCTGCATCCCGTAGTAGCCCGAGGGAACCGAGGTGCCGCCTACTACTCCGTATGCGCCAAGGGGATACTGCGTGGCATTCGTGATCTGTGAGTAGCCGACGGTGAGAATGCTGTTGCCCATCGGGTCGAAGGCATACGTGTTGAACTGACCGCTGTCGTAATGACCCAGGTACCCGCCTGCGCCATATTCCTGGTGCACGCCTAGACCACCACTTGCGTTCATCTGCTCGATGGGGTAGGAGCCGTCGTAGAGATAGTACGTCGTGCCGCCTGCATCCGTTTGCGAGGCCCGCAGTCCGTCAGGGCGGTAGGTGACCGTCAATCCGGGCGCTGACGTTAGTTCGTTTTCAACATCGTACGACAGGCCCATTCCGCGATAGGTGGTCGCGTTGCCGTTTCCGTCTCCTGCTGCGATACCAATGAAATTGTCGAGGTTGAATCCATTCGTTGTCTCCCCGTACGTGGTGAGATTGCCTGCCCCGCCGGTGACGCCCCCATCGTAGGCGTAGTTGGTCGTGTAGCCTGTCGTAGGACAGCCTGAATTGATCGTTGCCGTGCCGACCAATGTGCCATCCTGGCCATAACCGCTGCTATCGCAGACTGTCGTGCCCGAGAAAGCCTCGAAGCCCCAGTAAAGCTGCGCGCCAACCGGAGGATCTACCGCATGCGTGCCGGCGTAAAGCGAAGTGATCTCAGCTGCAGTCAGAGCCCGTGGGTACAGGCGCAGCTCATCCCCAATCCCCTTCATGGAATACGTTGTGCCATACGGCAGCAACGAGCCGAAAACGAGCGGAGAGGAGTTGCTCAGGTTGGCCGTGCCAACGCCGGTGCCGGTGGGACTGCTTCCCGCCAGTGCGCCATCTACGTACAGGGAGATGACATCGGCGTGACGCACCATGGCGACTTGATGCCAGGCGCTATTGTTGACGATCTTGGTCGTTTCCTGATAGGACAGGTAGTTGGCCCCGCTGGTGTTGGAGCAAACCTCTGCCGCCAGA
>Ga0207671_10000227_pt1 | contig 84794 bp, 83 predicted proteins | sample KBSC24metaG_FD_184352 | JGI IMG/M metagenome (GOLD analysis project Ga0207671, IMG submission 184352) | Corn rhizosphere microbial communities from Kellogg Biological Station, Michigan, USA - KBS C2-4 metaG (SPAdes) (version 2) | ecosystem: Host-associated > Plants > Roots > Rhizosphere > Soil...
CGAGATTAGAGATCGAAGTGCTGCCGCCCTGATATTCCTGCGGCGCCAGCTTTTTCGAACGGGCACGCCCCGCGAGGTCTTTCACTTCCTCGGAGATCTGGCGCAGCGATTTGGTCTCGGCAGCGTGCACAACCGGCGTGAAGAGCCCGCCGGGCACCGCAACCGCGACCGCCACGTCCGAGTGCTTGTGGTAGAGGATCGAATCCACCGCCCAGGTAGCATTGGCGGTCGGGATTTTCTGCAGCGCGGCCGCCCAGGCCTTGATGACGAAATCGTTGACCGACAGTCGATAGGTCGGCTTGCCGTCCTTGAGCGGCGCCGCAGCATTGATCTGCTCGCGAGCGTGCAGCAGCGCATCGATCTTGCAATCGAGCGTCAGATAGAAATGCGGGATCGTCTGCTTGGCTTCGGTGAGGCGTGCCGCGACGACTTTGCGCATACCGTCGTTCGGCACGATGTCATAGCTGCCTTCGGGGTAGAGCGCCATCACCTGCGCCTTGGTCATGCCGGTGGCCACCGCGCCGCCTGCGGACGGGGCAGCGGCGAGCCCTGCGGCTGGGGCCTTGAGCTGAGACTTGCCCGACTTCACTGCCTCGACATCGGCTTTGACGACACGGCCATGCGGGCCGGAGCCCGTGACGGCGCCGACATCGATGCCGGCTTCTTTGGCGAGGCGCCGGGCAAGCGGCGAGGCGAAAACGCGGCTGCCGTTGGCAGCGCCGTTAAGTTTGCCTGCGGCTTCGGCCGCGGGAACGTTGCGAGCTTCGGCTGGCGGTGCAACCGGAGCCAGCGAGTTGGAATTGGCATTCGAATTTACGGCCGTCTTGGCTGCCGCCGCGATGTTCTGCTGAAGTGCGGCACGCTCTGTCTCTTCTTTCTTCGCGGCCGGCGGTGGCGCTGCGGCGGGGGGCGGTGCCTTCACGTCGGCCGCGCTTTCGCCGTCCTGCAGCAGCACGGCGATGACGGCGTTGACCTTCACGTTGTCGGTGCCCTCGGGCACGACGATTTTGCCGATCTTGCCTTCGTCGACCGCCTCGACTTCCATCGTGGCCTTGTCGGTTTCGATCTCAGCAATGACGTCACCGGACGAGACGCTGTCGCCTTCCTTGACGTGCCATTTGGCGAGTTTGCCCTCCTCCATGGTGGGGGAAAGCGCCGGCATGGTGATGTTGATGCTCATGTGCCCTACTCGCCGATATCTTCGTTCCAGAGCGACGGATTCTTCTCGATGAAGTCGGCCATCATGTGCTCGCAGCGTTGGTCGTGGTGGTCGTGGACTTCCACGCCCGCCAGCGCCAGCACATCCTGAAACCCTTTGAAATTCTTCGATTCCGCCACGACCACGCGCGAAATGCCGAACTGGATGATGGTGCCGGTGCACATCATGCAGGGCGAAAGCGTGGTGTAGCAGGTGACGTCCTTATAGGTCCGCTGCCGGCCGGCGTTCTGGATCGCGTCCATTTCCCCGTGGAGGATCGGATCGCCCTTCTGCACGCGCCGGTTATGCCCGCGCCCGATGATCTCGCCATTCCTGACCAGCACTGAGCCGATCGGAATCCCGCCTTCCTTCAAGCCCTGCATCGCCTCTTCGTAAGCGACAGTGAGGAACTGTTCATCGAGTTCGGATTGGGTCGGATTATTGCCGGTCATCGTCATCTTCCTTGCAATTGGAGATGAGTTTTAACCGCTTCGTCGCTCAGCGGCGCCCAAGCTGCAGCGTACGACTCCAAGCCAAACACGTAATAGCCGTGGTAGTGAGCGTCACTGTGAATCTCATACGTCAGTTCTCCAACGGCGAGAGCTAAAGGGCCGCCAGCTCGGTGGTTGAGGTGTGTGGATACGTACTCCTCAAGTGTCAGGCGTTCTTCCCTAAGAACCAATTCTTGCACCAGGTCACGTACATGGCTGTCGCTTAGTCTATGGGCGGGAACTTCGACGGCGTTCCTCGTTCCGTCGCGACCGCGAACTTCAAAAGTCCAATGTTTTGCCCTGTAGCTGACCATACGCTCTACCCCCGATAGGTCACGGCATTCACCGCCGCGATGACATCGTCGACGCTCGGCAGCGCAAGTTTTTCCAGGTTGGCGGCGTAGGGCATCGGGACGTCTTTGCCGGTGACGCGGGTGACCGGGGCGTCGAGGTAGTCGAACGCCTGCTCCATGACGCGGGCGGAAATTTCGGACCCGATCGAGCCCTGCGGCCAGCCCTCTTCCACCGTTACCAGCCGGCCGGTCTTTTTGACCGATGCGATGATCGTGTCGGAATCCATCGGGCGCAGTGTGCGGAGGTCGATCAGCTCGACATCGACACCCTGCGCGACAAGCTTTTCCGTGGCCTGCGAGGCGTAGCGCATGCCCATCGAATAGCTGACGATCGTCACATCTTTGCCGGCCCGAGCGATACGCGCCTTGCCAATCGGCAGCACGTAGTCATCGACCTTAGGCACAGGGCCGGTCGAGCCGTACAAAATTTCGTTTTCGAGGAAGACGACAGGATTGTTCGAGCGGATCGCCGCTTTGAGCAGTCCCTTGGCGTCGGCGGCGCTGAATGGCGCCACGACATAAAGGCCCGGAACGTGGGAATACCACGCCGAATAATCCTGGCTATGCTGAGCACCGACGCGCGCGGCGGCGCCGTTAGGGCCGCGGAAAACGATCGGGGCATGGACCTGGCCGCCCGACATATAAAGCTGCTTGGCGGCCGAGTTGATGACCTGATCGATCGCCTGCATGGCGAAATTGAAGGTCATGAACTCGATGATCGGCCTCAGGCCCGCAAACGCTGCGCCGACGCCAAGGCCGGCAAAGCCGTGCTCGGTGATCGGCGTATCGATGACGCGGCGTTCGCCGAATTCCTCCAATAGGCCCTGCGAAATCTTGTAGGCGCCCTGATACTCGGCAACTTCCTCGCCCATGAGGAAGATATCCGGATCGCGGCGCATTTCCTCGGCCATAGCCTCGTTCAGCGCCTGGCGGACGGTCATCTCGACCAACTCGACCCCAGCCGGCAGATCGGGATCGTTGGCAATTTCGAGCTTTGGAGCAGCAGCTGCGGCGGGCGCCCGAACCGGCGCTTCCGCCGATACCATCGACGGCTGGGGCGCCACCTCTTCCTTGATGTTCGGCTCGGCTGCTGGCTCGTTGCCCGGCTCTTCGCCCTCGCCCAGCACCAGTGCGATCGGCGTATTGACCTTCACGCCCTCGGTGCCTTCGGGGATCAGCAGCGCGGTGACCTTACCGCTGTCGACGGATTCAACTTCCATCGTCGCCTTGTCGGTCTCGATTTCCGCCAATACGTCGCCGGGGTTGACGGTGTCGCCTTCCTTCACCAGCCATTTCGAGAGTTTCCCCTCCTCCATGGTCGGCGACAGCGCGGGCATCAGAATACTAGGCATCTAGCTCTCCAAGATGGAGGGAGAAGGAAGGTTGAGCGTTACTTGGCCGACGGTTTGGTCGGGCGACGAACCGCCCTGCTCGCTGATGAAGGTCACCGCGCCGAGTACCGCCGCGCAGACGATCGCGCCGAGCAAAACCATCATGGCGTTGAGGTAGCGGTTGGAATGCCGAACCGTCGCCTGACCACCGAAATGTTTGACCGCGCCAAATTCCCAGCGGCCGAGAAAGCCCAGCACACGCCTCCGGTCCGCGGCGGCCACGAGCTGCAAAATCCGCGTTGCCGAATAGATCATCACGCTCAACGCCACAGCGCCCAAAACGGCCAGCACAAGGATGACCACCATCAGCATCGGCTGGTTCAGGCGTCCGCATAAATATCGGTCCAGAGCTCGGCGGTATCCGGTTCGGCATCGGCAGTGGCAAAATCGGCCGCTTCCGTGACGATGGCGCGAACCTCGGTCTCGATGGTCTTGAGGCTCTCCTCGGTGCCGTAGCGGCGTTCGAGAATGCGCGCTTTCACCTGCTCGATCGGATCGTGCTCGGCGCGCATCGTCGCGACTTCGTCCTTGCTGCGATATTTCGCCGGGTCGGACATCGAGTGGCCGCGATAGCGATAGGTCATCATCTCGAGGATGTAAGGGCCCTGCCCCGAGCGCGCGTATTCGATGGCGCGGCGGGCGGCGTCGTGGGTCATGCGCACATCCATGCCGTCGACCTGCTCGCCCGGGATATCGAAGCTCGCGCCGCGCTTGGCGAGATTGGTCTGAGCCGAGGCGCGCTCGATGGAGGTGCCCATGCCGTAGCGGTTGTTCTCGATGATGTAGACGACCGGCAGCTTCCAAAGCTTCGCCATATTGAAGCTTTCGTAGACCTGGCCCTGATTGGCCGCGCCGTCGCCGAAATAGGTCAGGCTGACCGTGTCGTTGTTCTTGTACTTGGCGGCGAAGGCCAACCCGGTGCCAAGCGACACCTGCGCGCCGACGATGCCGTTGCCGCCGTAGAACCGATGCTCGTTGGAGAACATGTGCATCGAGCCGCCCTTGCCTTTCGACAAGCCGCCCTTGCGCCCGGTCAGCTCGGCCATGACGCCCTTGGGGTCGATGCCCATGGCGATCATATGGCCGTGGTCGCGATAGCCGGTGATCTGGGCGTCCTCGCCCTTGCGGCTCGCCATGGTAACGCCCGTCACCACCGCTTCCTGGCCAATGTAGAGGTGGCAGAAGCCGCCGATCAGGCCCATGCCATAAAGCTGGCCGGCCTTTTCCTCGAAGCGGCGGATGAGCAGCATCTCGCGATAAGCGGCGAGTTCTTCGTCCTTGGTGAATTCAGGAATGTTGGAAAGGGTTGGCTTAGCCGCCGCCTTACGCGCCATCAGCAGTGCTCCAGGAGGAATTGCGCCGATTGATGGCCGATCAGGCCACACAACCGCAATGTAACGCAAGCCTCGGGAGTGCGCTAACTAAAGTACTACATTAAGATGCGGCGCTATCAGTCTATGCCCGATTGGATTGTTGGTGCTGCCTGATTTTGAGTTAATCCGGCAGCTGAACCGGAAATCGGTAAACCGGTCTTCGGATCGGTCATAACGATGAGATCGTCGGGTTCGGCCATCTGCAGCAGCGCCCGCGCACGCTCGGTCAGAATGTCGGGGTCAAGGCTTGCCGCATCGAACAGGCTCGCTTTGTGCTGGTAGGAATCGATCGTCGCCTGCAGCGTTGCCGACGTCGCCTTCAGCGTCTCGATATCGACGCGCATCTGCTTCTGGCTGGTGATGCCGAACTGCCCGCCGATGACGTTGTAGCCAAGATAGACCTGGAAGCCGATCAGCAGTGTGGTGATCAGCAGCGAGCGCCAGAGCGCGGGTTTCTTGAGGCGGGTGGACATCGGCTGCGGCAATCTCCGGGGCGCGGATGACTATGCCTTCGTATGGTTACACGCGAATTAACGTGAGTTGCACGGAGACGATAAACTCAGCCATCACCGCCGCCGAGCCGTGTAAATCGCGGTGCACATGTTGCGCTCCACTCGCCCACTGAACTCCTGCGCCGCAATTTCCTGCAGCCCATCGAGCAGCCGCTCGCGCTGCTGGTCTGGTAGAGTCGTGATGTGGGAAAAGGTGGCGTAGAGCGCCCTCACCTGCCGGGAATCGAGTACCAGCGTCCAGCGCAGGTTTTCGAACGCGATGGTCTCGAACGCACCAACGGCTTCGAGATCGGCGATGCGAGCCTCGCGGTCGAGGGCGAAGGGGTGACGCCAGCTCACCGGCTGCGATGGCGTGAGGCTCAGCCCTGACAGCAATTCGACGGTAGCGTCGTGGAAGGGATCGGCACGCTCGGCATCGCCGAAGACGTTCCACCACATCGCCCACCATCCACCCGGCCGCAACAGGGTCGCCACCTTGGTGAGGGCCGGTCGCTGGTCGAGCCAGTGGAAGGCGGTTGCCGAGGCGCCGAGATCGAAGCTGCCTTCCGGCAGCTCGGCATCCTCGAACGCGCTGACGCTGATTTCGAGGCTATCGCCCGGCTCATTCTCGCGCAGCTTGGCGGCCAGCCGCTCGTCCGGTTCGATGGCGGTTACGCTGGCCCCGGCAGCGAGCACCGGCCGGGTGGCAAGACCTGTGCCCGGGCCAATCTCGAACGTCCTTGTGCCGGCGCCGAGGCCGCACCGCTCACGGAGCATGTCGAAGACGCGCGCCGGATATTGGGGACGCGCGCTATCGTAGTTGGCCGGGTCGGCGCCAAAGGCCCGCCGACCTTCTACTAGCGGAAGTTCAGGCGCCGGCATCGCAGCTTTCGCCTACAGCCCTCGGAAGGCGCCCTTGCCGGCATACTTTGCGGCCGAGCCGAGCTGCTCCTCGATGCGGATGAGCTGGTTATATTTGGCAAGGCGGTCGGAGCGCGACAGCGAGCCGGTTTTGATCTGCCCGCAATTACAGGCGACGGCGAGGTCCGAGATGGTCGAATCCTCGGTTTCGCCCGAGCGGTGCGACATAACCGAGGTGTAGGCGGCGCGGTGCGCCATATCCACCGCGTCCAGCGTTTCGCTCAGCGAGCCGATCTGGTTGACCTTGACCAGGATGGAGTTGGCGACGCCCATCTTGATGCCGGACTTCAGCCGCTCGGTATTGGTGACGAAGAGGTCGTCGCCGACGAGTTGGATACGCTTGCCGAGGAGGTCCGTCAGCGCCTTCCAGCCCTCCCAATCGTCCTCGGCCATGCCGTCTTCGATGGTAATGATCGGGAATTTCCCGACCAGGCCTTCGAGGAATTTTGCATTTTCTTCGGAGGAAAGAGTCTTGCCCTCGCCCTCCATGACGTATTTGCCGCCCTTGAAATACTCGGTCGAGGCGCAGTCGAGGCCAAGGCAGACGTCATCGCCCGGCGTGTAGCCGGCCTTTTCGATCGACTTCACGATGTATTCGAGCGCGGCTTCGGCGGACTTGAGGTTCGGCGCAAAGCCACCTTCGTCGCCGACATTGGTGTTGTGGCCGTCAGCGGAGAGGCTCTTCTTCAGCGTGTGGAAAATCTCGGAGCCGATCTGCACCGCGTGCGCCATGCTCTCAGCGCCGACGGGCAGGATCATGAATTCCTGCATATCGATCGGGTTATCAGCATGCGCGCCGCCGTTGATGATGTTCATCATCGGCACCGGCAGAATGTGAGCGTTCGGGCCGCCGAGGTATTTGAACAGCGGCAGTTCGGAGCTTTCCGCCGCTGCCTTCGCCACCGCCAGCGACACGCCGAGGATGGCGTTGGCGCCGAGCCGGCCTTTGTTGGGCGTGCCGTCTAGCTCGATCATGGCGCGATCGATGCCGATCTGGTCGAGAGCATCCATGGCCTGCACTTCGTCAAAAATCTCGCCGTTTACGAACTCGACCGCCTTGGTCACGCCCTTGCCGAGAAAATCCTTGCCGCCGTCGCGCAGCTCGACCGCTTCGTGGGCGCCGGTCGAGGCGCCGGATGGCACCGCCGCGCGGCCAAAGCTGCCGTCATCGAGCACCACATCCACCTCGACGGTCGGATTGCCGCGGCTATCGAAAATCTGCCGGCCGGTGATGTCGATGATGGTGGACATGAAGATGCCTTTCGCGCTGCTCTTTAAGGTGCTTCGCCCTCTCTAGGACGCTTATGTGACAGTTGAAAGAGGCGGCGGAGGAAAATCTGGCGCGGCGGCGTTGCCGGCCTCAGCGCGTCACCTTTCCGTTCGCCATCAGCCACTCCACCGACTCGTACACAGCCTGAAGCGACGAATAGCGCGGCTCGTAGCCTAGGAGTTTTCGGGCCTTTTCGATCGAGTGGCTGGGGCTGCGGGAAACGTGCTCCCAGGTACCGCGCCAATCTTCTTCCTTCTGGCTGGTCTTCCACGTGTCGAACGGCTCGTAGCTCAGGCGCGGTTCGTGACCGAACCAGCGATACATCGCCTCGGCATAGCCGCGCAGGTTGATGGCCTGCGGCGAGACCGTGTTGAAAGCCTCGCCTATCGCGTTGTTCCAGTTTGCCATCGCGCGCATGACCATCTGTGCGACGTCGTCGGCGTGGACATGGTGCACCGTCTCGAGACCGAAATTGGCGAGCGCCAGTGGCTCGTTGCGGGCGATCTGCGAAAACACTTCAACATTAAAGTGTCCCGCCGGATTGAGCGGCGCCCAGCCGGGGCCGACGATATGGCCAGGGCGGAACACGGTAACCGGGAAGCCGTTTCGACGCGCCTCGTTGAGCAGATAGGTCTCGATCTCGGCCTTCTGCGTGCCGTAGCTGCCGAACGGATTTTTGGGCTGATCCTCGGTCGCGGGAATCGCTGTGTTATGGCCGTAGACCCAGATCGTGCCGCAATGGAGGAAATGCTGCACCCTGCCCTGCAGCGCGGCGACAATCTGCTTGGTGCTGTCGAGCGTGAACGAAATCATGTCGATGACGGCATCAGGCTTGAGCGCCGCGATCTTGTTCCCAAACGTGCCGGCCTTTTCTTCGGCGTCGCGGTCGAGAACCACGGTCTCTACCGATTTCCACGCCGCGTTGGGTGTGTAAGCAGCCCGCTGGCCGCGGCTGACGTTGACGACCTCGTATCCTGCCTCGACCAGGCGTGGCACCAGATAAGTGCCCACATGCCCGCTGCCGCCAATGATCACCACGCGCGTCATGATTTTCTCCTACCGCTGACTGGCGCCTTATTGCACAGGCAAACAAACCGCATAAGCCGTCACCTCGTAGTCGCGGCGGGCAAGAGTCGGCGAGTGAAGGCGGCGGGGCACAAGTCTGGCGGCGCGCGGTTAGCCCTACCGAACCTGAGAGTACGGTTCTGCGCATGGGAGCCATAACTTTACGCGGGGTACGCCCTTTCCCACCTGTGCTATCAGCCGATTCACGGCCGGACGGATTACGTCCGCCTCAACTGGGAGGTTGTGACTTAGGAGACTGAAGATGAAGACCAACTATCGGGGTTTCGATATTACCCTTCACTCGGCGGACGCCTGGTTCGCGGAGATCACCAATCCAGCGACCGGCAAGGCGTGGTCGCACCGGGTGACCAGCCCGATCGCCGAGGGCAGCGGCACTGTGCTCAAGCGCGCCCAGAACCTCGTTGATGCGTTCATCGCGCTGCACGGACCGCGCGCCGCCTAATCTCTCCCGCTACCGCTTCTAACGTCATGCCCGATTTGCTAAGAGCCGGGCATGACTGAATTCGATCCCTATCTGGTCCTCGGAATCGGCCGCAAGGCCGAAGCCGGAGCCATCAAGGCAGCCTATAAGCGCAAGGTTCGCGGCGCTCATCCGGACCGCGGCGGCGACGCGGCAGACTTTATTGCGGTCGTCAAAGCCTTCGGCTTGCTGTCTGACCCCGAACTTCGCCGCATCTACGACGAGACAGGGATCGTCGACGTCGAGAACCTCAGGACATTTCGGCGCGATGTGGCGACGGTGCTGGCCGATATGTTCGACGCGGCGGTGCAATCGGCGGTCGCTACGGGGCTGCGGCTCGGTTCGGTCGATTTCATCGCGCTAATGCGGACGGCGGTGGACAAAGGTTCGGCCGAAGCGCAATCGCAGTCGAAGCAGATCGGCATCGAGATCGAGGCGCTCACCGCCCTTTCCGCCCGCATCCGCCGCAATGGCGACGGCGAGAACATCTTCGTCGATCGGCTCACCGCCCAGGTGACCGCCAAAACGGACCAGCATGCCGCCATCAAGCGACGGCTGCTGATTCTTGAAACGGCCGCCGTCGAGCTCCAGAATTACGAGTCCGATGTCGAACTGATCGCCGCCCTGCAAACGGCGACTTAGTTTTTCGCCGGGCGGTCGAGTTCGGCCAGCCGGCGCTCGATGAACCGGCGTTCAGGCTGCTGCCTGGCCAGTTTTAGCGCCAATCGATAGTCCGCCCTTGCCTCATCCACCCGGCCCAGCCGCCGGTAGAGGTCGGCGCGGGCGGCGAAGGCCAGATGGTACTCAGCCAGCGCGCTCCGGGTGAGCAACGCGTCAATCAGCGGCAGGCCGGCCTCAGGCCCGTCGCGCATGGCAACGGCGGCAGCGCGGTTGAGTTCAACAACCGGCGAGGGATCGGCCAGCAGCAGCAGGTCGTAGAGCGCGACAATGCGGGCCCAGTCGGTGTTTTCGGCGCTGTCGGCCTTGGCGTGCTCGGCGGCGATTGCCGCCTGGAGGCCATAGCCGCCGATCTCACCCATGGCATAAGCGCGGTTCAGCAACGCCCGGCCCTCGGTGACCTTCGCGCGATCCCAGCGCGAGCGGTCCTGATCGGGCAGCAGCACCATTTCGCCATCCGCCGCGGTGCGCGCGGCGCTGCGCGATTCGTTGAGCAGCATCAGGGCCAGCAAGCCGAGCGCTTCGGGATCGGGCAGAAGATCGGCGAGAAGACGGCCAAGCCGGATTGCCTCGCCCGTCAGGTCGGCGCGGATCAGCGCCTCGCCGGCATGGGCGGAATAGCCCTCGTTGAAGATCAGGTAGATCACGCGCAGCACGCTTTCGAGACGCGCCGGCAATTCGGCCCTGCCCGGCACTTCGTAGGGCACCCCCGCATCGCGAATGCGGTTTTTCGCGCGGACGATGCGCTGGGCAACTGCAGGCGTCGCGGCAAGGTAAGCGCCAGCGATTTCTTCGGTGGTGAGGCCGCCGACTTCGCGCAGTGTCAGGGCGATCTGCGCATCGGGCGGCAGCACAGGATGGCAGCAGGTGAAGATCAGCCTGAGGCTGTCGTCCTCTAGCATTTCTGCCTCCGCTTCGCCGGCCTCGGCGGCCTCCTCGTATTGGCGGATGAGTTCAGGCTCGCCGGCATTGGCACGGGCCCGCCGGCGGATACGGTCGATGGCCTTGAAGCGGCCGGCCGAAACCAGCCATCGCCACGGCGTGTCCGGCATGCCGCGTTTCGGCCATTGATCCATCGCCGCGGCGAAGGCGTCGTGCACCGCCTCCTCGGCCAGATCGAAGCTGCCGAGCAGGCGAATGAGCGAGGCCAGCACGCGGCCGCGATCCTCGCGGTAGACGGCGGCAACGCGCCGCTCCCATTCCGCCGCGGTGCCCGCCATCAGCTATGTACAAGTTCGAGGAACGGCCGAACCTCGATGGTGAACTGAGCCATCGGGGCGGTGCTGGCGATCTGCAGCGCCTCGTTGAGATCGCGCGCCTCGATCAGCAGAAAGCCGGCAAGGAACTCCTTGGTTTCGGCGAACGGGCCGTCGGTCGATGACATCTTGCCGTTGCGAATGCGGACCGTGACCGCGGTCTCGGGCGATTGCAGCGCCTGCGCATAAATCAGGTGACCGCGCTGGCGCAATTCCTGATCGTGCTCCATCGCGGCATCGGTGAGGGCGATGCCTTCTTCCTTGCTCAGGGCATCCATCATCGCCGGATCGACGTAGACGAGACAGGCATATTTCATGACAATTCCTCCTGTTGATGGGAGATAGACGCCGGAGGCCGGCCACGCTCGACAACTGCGCTGAAGAATTTGTAGCGCCGCTACTTGTCGCGCTTGTGCCCGTCGAGCGCCTTTTCGGCGAGCGCCGCCTTTGCCGCCTCGGCCTGCTTTTCGGCCTTGGTGCGCCCGAATTTTTGGCGATTCTCTGCCGCTTCAGCTTCTTTGCCGGCGCGCGCCTTGGCCTTACGCGCCTGCCGGAGATTGACGATTTCGGCCATCACTTCACCGTCGATTTGAACTTGCCCATCAGATAGGGGCCAGACAGCACGGGTTCGTATTTGGGCTTTTCGCCGGCGCTCAGGCAGACGTCGAGGCAGGAAATCTCGGCGAACCAGTTCGGCTGGTGGAAGAAGGCGAAGGACTGGCGGCGCATGCGCGCTTCTTCGGGATTTGCCGGGTTGGCGACGCGATGCACCGTCGAGACCCAGCGATCGTTGGTCCAGCGCTGCATCAGGTCGCCGATGTTGATGATGAAGGCACCGGGTATCGGCGGTACGTCGAGCCACGATCCATCCGGCCGCTCGATCTGCAGGCCCTTGCTGCCCTCTTGCGGCAACAGGATCGTCAGGCTGCCGTAGTCAGAGTGCGCGCCGGCGCGAAGCTGTCCGGGCTTTGGCGCGACCCGCTGCTCGGGATAATTGAGCGCACGCAGCGCGCTCACCGGATGGTCGATCATGCCGGCGAAATAGTCCTCGGGCAGCGTCAGCGCGGCGGCGAAGAGCTTCATGATCCGCGCTGCCAGGTCTTCCAGAGCACGATAATAGGCCTGCCAGGCATCCTTGAATCCGTCGGGAGCCGAGGGCCAGATTGTCGCTGCGTAGCAGAAGCTCAGCGCTTCCTTGTCGGTCATGCCAGGCGGGATGGAGAGCGGGCCACCGTTGAAACTTTCCTTGAGGTCGGGCGGCGTCGCCACGCCGCGCGAGGCGGCAAGGGCTTCGGAATCCGGGCCGAGATAGCCGTAGGGGTAGCCGGGATACGGGGCCTTGGCCGCCTGCTTCACCTCAACCGGCTCGTCGAAGAAGGCCTTCGCCCTGCCCCAGGCCGCGTCGATCACCGCCTGCGGCACGCCGTGGTCGGCGACGGCGAGGAAACCGGTTGTCCGGCAGATGGCGTCCACCTCGAGCGCCAGCACTTTTTTGCCATCGGCATCCGCCGTCTCGAATTTTCTGAGGCTGACGATAGGAAATGCGTCTAGGCTCATGGGATCACTCGTAATTTAGAGGCAGTCTTGTCGGCACCAGTATTGCACCACGTCTCCATCGTCGCCACCGACCTTGATCGGTCCGTCGCATTTTATCAGGAGCTTTTCGGCCTCGATCGGCTGCATCGCCCGCAGCTTGCCGTGCCTGGCGCCTGGCTCGCGCGGCAGGATCTGCAGCTTCATATCATCCTGAACCCGGCCGGCACGTTCAGGCCACGCGCCAAGATCGATATCGGCGACATGCATTTTGCCCTGCGGACCGATGATTTCGACGCCGTGCTGAAAAAGCTCGTCGGCCTGGGCTTTACCGAAAACGCCGACCCCGACGACCGCAAGCAGATGCTGGTCATCCGCAACAGCCCGGCCGGTTTCCCGCAGCTCTACATCCTCGATCCCGACCTCAATATCGTCGAGATCAATGGCGCAAAGGGCGGCTAAGGCTAGCCGTCTCATCCGACTGGCCCGATCTGAACCAGATGCTGGTGCATTGCTTCACTTCGGATCACGAGTTTTTCAGTAAGACTAGCCGGGCTCCATCCTTTGTCCCAAATACTTGGACTGAAGCGTTGGTGCGGCGGGATGGCATGCCGCGCACCTTGCACATGTCTGGAGGAAAACATGACGTTCGGCCGAAAAATCGCGACCGCCGCCCTCGTAACACTCATCCCGCTGGCAGGGCTGGGGCTGTGGCGGACCAGCGCCAGTGCCGAGGGGTTGCTGCCGGTGGCGGCGCCAGCGCCAACCATCGATGAGCCGGCGAGCGGACATCGGGAGACGGCGGTCTTTGCGGGCGGATGCTTCTGGGGCGTGCAGGGCGTGTTCCAGCACGTCAAAGGGGTGGCTAGCGCCGTAGCCGGCTATGCCGGTGGTACGAAGCCCAACCCGACCTATGAGGAAGTAGGACAGGAAGACACTGGTTACGCCGAGTCGGTCGAGGTGAAGTTTGATCCCTCGGTGGTGACCTATGGCCAATTGCTGCAGATATTCTTTTCGGTGATCGCCGATCCAACGACGCTCGATCAGCAGGGCAATGACGTCGGGTCGAGTTATCGGTCGGCGCTCTTCGTCATGAACGATGCACAGACCAAGGTCGCCAACGCCTACGTCGCCCAGCTAGACCAGGCACACGCCTTCCCGAGCAAGATCGTCACGACGGTGACGCCCTACACCACGTTCTACCAAGCCGAGGACTATCATCAGGACAACGCGTTCACGATGAAAGTGAATGCCGGCTATCTCTCTGCCTTCGACGAGCCAAAGATCGCCGACCTGAAGAAAATGTACGCTCCACTGTGGCAGAACAAGCCGGTGCTGGTCTTCGCCGACAACGCCTCGCAAGGCGCAGCGCAGCCGTTTTTGGCGGACTGAGGGCGGGCTACACTAGCCGACTCTGCTCCATTGCGGCGCCGACGAAACTGGCGAAGAGCGGATGGGGTTCGAAGGGTTTTGATTTCAGCTCGGGGTGGAATTGCACGCCGATGAACCACGGGTGGTCGGTACGCTCGACGATTTCGGGGAGCGTGCCGTCCGGGGAGACGCCGGAGAACAAAAGCCCGTTCTTTTCCAAGACCTTGCGATATTCCATGTTCACTTCGTAGCGGTGGCGATGCCGTTCGGAAATGTGCGTGGTGCCGTAGATGTCGGCGATGCGGCTGCCCCTCGTGAGGTTCGCCGGATAGGCGCCGAGCCGCATCGTGCCGCCAAGGTCGCCCGCTTCGCTGCGGATTTCCTTTTCGTTGCCCTTGGTCCACTCGGTCATCATGCCGACGATGGGCTCCTTGGTCGGGCCGAATTCGGTGGAATTGGCGAGTTTTATGCCCGCCGTGTTCCGCGCCGCCTCAATGCAAGCCATCTGCATGCCGAAGCAGATGCCGAAATACGGCACGCCCCTTAGCCGCGCGAACCGTGCGGCCTGGATTTTGCCGGCAGAACCGCGCTCGCCAAAACCGCCCGGCACCAGAATGCCGTGAACGCCCTCGAGATAGGGTGCCGGATCATCGTGCTCGAAAATCTCGCTGTCGATCCAGTTCAAATTCACCTTCACCCGGTTGGCGATGCCGCCATGCACCAGCGCTTCGGAGAGCGACTTATAGGCATCCTTGAGGCCGGTATATTTGCCGACGATGGCGATGTTGACCTCGCCCTCGGGGTTGTGGAGGCGATGCGAGACTTCGGCCCACGACGAGAGGTCGGGATACGGCGCATCGGTTATGCCGAAGGCGGCGAGCACTTCGCGATCGAGGCCTTCTTCGTGATAGGCGATCGGCACGTCGTAGATCGATCCGACGTCGAGGGCCTGGATCACGGCGCTCTCGCGGACATTGCAGAACAGCGAGAGTTTTTTCTTTTCGCCTTCGGGAATCGGGCGGTCGCAGCGGACGAGAAGAATATCCGGCGCAATGCCGATCGAGCGCAATTCACGCACTGAGTGCTGGGTGGGCTTGGTCTTGAGCTCGCCGGCGCTCGGGATATAGGGCATCAGCGTCAGGTGGACGTAGACGGCGTGCTGGCGCGGCAACTCGTTGCCGAGCTGACGGATGGCCTCGAAGAACGGCAGGCCCTCGATGTCACCGACCGTGCCGCCAACCTCGACGAGCACGAAATCGAAATCGTCGTTGCCCTCGGTGACGAAGTTTTTGATGGCGTCGGTGACGTGGGGGATCACCTGCACGGTGGCGCCGAGGTAGTCGCCGCGCCGCTCCTTGGTGATGATGTCGGAATAGATGCGGCCGGTGGTGACGTTATCGCGCTTGTTCGCGGCGCGGCCCGTAAAACGCTCGTAGTGGCCGAGGTCGAGATCGGTCTCCGCCCCGTCGTCGGTGACGAACACCTCGCCGTGCTGGGTCGGCGACATCGTCCCCGGATCGACGTTGAGGTAGGGGTCGAGTTTCCTCAGACGGACCTTAAAGCCCCTCGCCTGCAGCACTGCGCCCAGTGCCGCTGACGCAAGACCTTTGCCCAAAGAGGAGACCACGCCTCCGGTGATGAAAACGTACCGAGCCATGGGCCCTCACCTTAACTGTATCAGCATCGATTCGTGGAGACAGAAAACGCCGTCCCCAAAAAAGAAGAAGGGGATGTTTCCATCCCCTTCTGTTGGTCACACCGTTCGGTGCGTCATTGGCTCGCCGGAGTGGCCGGCGTCGTAGGCGGTACGACGGGAACCGTCGTGGATTTGGTAGTCGACGCGCTGCTTGCGGCAGGCGCGGGCGCCGTCGCCGCTGGAGCAGCGGTCGTTGCCGCGGGGGTTGCGGTCGAGGCTGCGGGTGCGGTGGTGGCCGCAGGCGTAGTCGTCGAAGCAGCCGGAGCCGTTGTCGTCGGAGTAGCCGCCGCAGGCGTCGTGGTGGCAGTGGGCGCGGCGGTCGAAGCTGCGGGAGGGGTAGTCGCGGCCGCTGGCGTCGCCGCCGGAGCTGTCGTGGTCGCCGGTGTCGCCGCGTTGTCGTTTGCAGCAGGCAGCGCGACGTTTGGCGCGTCCTGGTTGGCCGGCGTCGCGGGAGCCGGGGCCGGTGTGGTGGCCGGGGTGGGCGTCGTCGGCGCGGCCGGGGTTCCGGGCTGGACCGGCTGCTGCGCATTGATCGCGTCGAGCACGCTCGTCGCCTTGCCGTTGGCGCCGCTACCGGCGGCCTTCTGGAGAATGCTGTCGGTCGAGTGATCGGCGCCGTTGAGCAGCGTCAGCCCAATCGCGGCCGCGAAAAACAGCGCGGCGAGAATGCCCGTGGCGCGCGTCAGCACGTTCGCCGTGCCGCGCACCGACATAAAGCCGTTGGCGCTGCTGCCCATGCCGAGGCCGCCGCCTTCCGAGCGCTGCAGCAGGATTACCGTGACCAGCGCCAGGACAATCAGCAGATAGGCGACGATCAGCACGTTAGCCATTAGGCCCAATTCCCTCGAAAATTCGATTTGGCGGGGCTTCTACACGGGCGCCCAGCCAAATACCAGCCGTCTGCGCCGTTTTTCAGGCGCATCCGGCCGGTCCTCGATTACAGCGCTGAGATAATGGCGAAGAAGTCCGCTGACAAGAGGCTTGCGCCGCCGACGAGACCGCCGTTTACATTCGGTATGGCAAGGATTTCGCGGGCATTGGCAGGTTTCATCGAGCCACCGTAGAGAATACGGACGCCCGCCCCCTTCTCGCCGAACCGGGCGATCAGCAACAGCCGGATCGCCGCGTGCATAGCCGCGATATCGTCGCTGGTCGGCGTCAGCCCAGTCCCGATTGCCCAGACCGGTTCGTAGGCGATGACGAACTCCTCGTGCGAGGCGGCGTCCGGAACGGACTCGGCAAGCTGTTGGGCAACAATGGTTTCCGCCGCCCCCGCCTCGCGCTCGGCGCGGGTCTCCCCCACGCAGATGATTGGGACAAGGCCGGCGCCGAACGCCGCCATGGCCTTTGCCCCCACCAGCGCGTCGGTTTCCTTGTAGTAGGCTCGGCGCTCGGAATGACCGACGATGACGAAATCCGCTCCGACATCGGCGAGCATTGGCGCGCTGATATCGCCGGTAAAGGCACCGCCAGGCGCCTCATGGCAATCCTGTCCGCCCGTGAAAATGGGGGTGTCGGCAAGCAGCGCGCTGGCGGCTGCCAGCACCGTCGCCGGGGGGCAAACCAGCACGTCGGCCCTCGTCCCGCCCGCTTCGCTCAGCAGGCGGATGAGGTTCTCGATCTCCCTCAGCGACACCATTATGCCATTCATTTTCCAGTTTCCCGCAATCAGCGGGGTAATCGTCGCCATGATCCCGACCTAACTCCCTGAACAGGCTGCCGCCTCTTGCGCAGAAACGGACTTTGCCCTAACCCCAGCCGCCAAGCTGGGAGCGCTGCCTTGCCGCCTCGCTTCGCGCCTGTCTAGTATCCGCCGCCCACACGGTCGCCAAGTCTTTTGGGAGCGACCCGCCTTTTGGAACCGACCTGATGCTCGAACTTCTACGTGCCTTCGCCAAAACCCCGATCGCCAGGGTGCTGCTGGCCATCCTCGTGGTGAGCTTTGGCGCGTTCGGCATCAACAATGTGATCACGAGCCTCGGCGGCAACACCGTGGCGCGAGTCGGCGATGTGGACATCACGAGCCAGGATTTCGGGCGCGCTTATCAGACGCAACTCAATCAGGTCGCCCAGCAGATCGGCAAACTGCCGACATCGCAGGATGCGATGGCGATGGGCATTCCCGGTCAGGTCATTTCAAGCCTTGCCGCCAATGCCGCCGTCAACAAGTTCGGCGAGACGATGGGCGTTGGCACTTCCGACACCCAGCTTGCGAAGATCGTCGCCGCTCAGCCCGCCTTCCAGAATACGCTCGGCAAGTTCGACAAGTCGGCCTTCGACCAGGCGCTGCAGCAGAACGGTATGACCGAGGCGCAGTTCTTCGGCGATCAGACGAAGGAATCGCGCCGTCAGCAGGTCGAGGTCGCGCTATTTTCGGATGCCGTGGTGCCCGATGCCGCGCTCGATCTCGTCAATCGCTATTCGTCGGACACGCGGACGCTCAACTATTTCGTGCTGAACACGACCAATATCCCGAACATTCCCGACCCGACGGACGCCGATCTCACGCCCTATCTCAAACTGCATCAGGCCGACTATCGCACCAAAGAGGCGCGTACTATCGATTTGATGTCGATTTCGCCGTCGATCCTTGCCGCGGCGATCACCGTCCCAGACGATGCGGTTTCGGCTGAGTACGAAAAGACCAAGGCGAACTTGATCAAGGTCGAAAAGCGCGACGTCAAGCAGGCGATCCTGACGGATGCGCAGGCCAAGACCTTCACCGACGGCAAGGCCGCGGGCAAGAGCTTTGACGACCTCGTGAAAGCAACCGGCGCGACGGTCACCGACCTTGGCTCGATGACCAAGGACGGCATTTCGGATTCGACGCTGGCAACCGCTGCGTTCGGCCTCACGCAGGGCGACTTTGACGTAATCCCCGGCATTCAGGGCAAGCGCGCTATCACGGTCGCCTCGATCGAGCCGGGCGGCCAGATCAGCCTCGCCGATGCGAAGGCCGATATCGCCAAGCGCCTGGCGCTGCAGCAGGCAACGACCGAGGTCGGCGACGACACCGACCAGATCGAGGATCTGCGCGCCGGCAAGCAGGCGCTGACCGCTATCGCCCCGCGCTACAAGCTGAAGCTGACCAGCGCCACCATCACCGCCGATGGCGACGAGCTTTCGGTAGATGCCGACATTTCCGACGCTGATCGCGCGACCATCGCCAAGGCGATCTTCGCTGCCAAGGAAGGTTCGATCACGCCCTCCGTGCAGCTCAGCAACAACCAGACGGTGTGGTTCGATCTGCACAAGGTCGACCCCGCGCGCGACCAGACGCTGGCCGAAGTGCGCGACGCGCTTGCCAAGGCGTGGACCGACGAAAAGACTAACGCCGCGATGAAGACCGAGGCGGAAAAGCTCGTCGCCGATCTCAAGTCGGGCAAGAAGTTCGAGGACATCACCGCCGACCTTGGGCAGTTGCCGATCCTGTCGCCGCCGATCACCCGCCAGGGCGATAAATCGGGCGCCGGCGCCACGAATGTCCTTGATGGCGCCGTAGCGCAGGCGGCCTTTGACGGCGGCGACGGCCATTTCGGCTATGCGGTCAACGGCAGCGGCGACTACGTGGTCTTCCAGGTCGAGGCGATCAACGCCGCGAGCGGTACGGCACCTGCGCAGATGAAGACCGGGGTGCAGCAATCGGTCCGGCAGAGCGTCTACAACGACTTCATTACCGGCCTCACGCAGGATGCCGGGATCAAGATCAACCAGCAGGTGCTCGACCAGACTCTGGCGCTCGATCAAAATGGGCAATGACCGATGGCGACTGACGGGTATGAGGCCTTTGCGGCACGCTATGAAGCGGGCGCCTCGCAGATCGTGTTCCGCCGCGTGGTGGCTGATCTCGAAACGCCGATCGGCACTTATCTGAAGCTCGCCGACGGGCGGGATAACACGTTCCTGCTCGAATCCGTGCAGGATGGTTCGACGGTTGGCCGGTACTCGATGATCGGCCTCCTGCCCGACATCATCCTCAAGGTCGAGCGCGGCAAGGCCAGCATCAACCGCAACGCGCAGCTTCAGCCTGATGCGTTCGAGGCCGTTGTGGCAAAGCCGTTAGAGGCGCTGCGGGCTTTGGTGGCGGAAAGCCAGATCGAAGTGCCCGAGGGCCTGCCCTCCACGGCCGCCGGCATCTACGGCTATCTGGGCTACGACATGGTGCGGCTGATGGAAGTGCTGCCGGACGAAAATCCGGACACGCTCGGTCTCCCCGATGCCATCCTGATGCGCCCATCCGTGCTGGCCATCTTCGATACACTCAAGGACGAGCTTTATCTGACCGCACCGGTCTATGTGCGCGACGGCGTCACGGCACGGCAAGCCTGGGAAAGTGCGCAAGGCCGCATCGACGACGCCACCGCGCGACTTAGCCGCACCCTGTCCCATAGCGCCGATCTGCCGGACATTGAGGGCATTGCCGTCATCAGCAACACCAGCAAGTCCGAGTACGCGGCTATGGTGGAGCGGGCGAAGGAATACATCCGGGCGGGCGACGTTTTTCAGGTGGTGCTGAGCCAGCGTTTCGAGGCAGAATTCACCCTGCCCCCGACGGCGCTCTACCGGGCGCTGCGGCGGACCAACCCCTCGCCCTATATGTATTTTCTCGATTTCGGCGGCTTCCAGGTCGCGGGATCGAGCCCCGAAATCCTGGTGAAGGTCGAGAAGGGCCAGGTCACCATCCGCCCCATCGCCGGCACCCGAAAACGCGGTTCGACGCCCACCCGAGACAAAGAACTTGCCGACGAATTGCTGAGCGATCCCAAGGAGTTGGCTGAGCACCTGATGCTGCTGGATCTCGGCCGGAACGATGTCGGCCGGGTGGCGAAGATCGGCACAGTCAGGGTCACGGACAAATTCTTCCTCGAATACTATTCGCACGTGATGCACATCGTTTCGAACGTGGTCGGTGAACTCGATCCGAAATACGACTTTGTGGATGCGCTGGCCGGCGGATTCCCGGCGGGCACGGTTTCGGGTGCGCCAAAAGTCCGGGCGATGGAAATCATCGACGAGCTCGAAAAGACCCGCCGCGGCATCTATGGCGGCTGCGTCGGCTATTTCGGCGCCGACGGCACCATGGACACCTGCATCGTGCTGCGCACGGCGATCATCCATGACGGGAAGATTTTCGTGCAGGCCGGCGCCGGCATTGTCGCCGACAGCCAGTCCGAACTCGAGCAGCTCGAATGCGAAAACAAGGCCCGCGCTCTTTTCAGCGCCGCCGAGGAAGCGCTACGCTATGCTGGCGAAGCAAGGATCGGGCAGTGATTGAGCCCCAGGAGACGTACCGCGTGTCTGCTTTTCGATGGCGCAGCTAACTCTGAAACGGAGATTTCCGCTTTCGCGGGAATGACTTAGTGTCTTAGCTGCTACCGCTGGAGCCATCCTATGCGCCTTCTCGTCATCGATAACTACGACAGCTTTACCTACAACCTCGTCCACTATGTCGGGGAATTGGGTGCAGAACCCATCGTCTTCCGCAACGACAAGATTTCCCTAGACGAAATCGAAAAACTGGCGCCCGAGGCGATCCTGTTGTCGCCTGGCCCCAAGACGCCAAACGAGGCTGGTGTCTGCCTTGGCGTCATCGACCGTTTCAGCGCTGCGACCCCGATCTTCGGTGTCTGCCTCGGCCATCAGGCGATCGGCCAGGCGATGGGCGGCGATGTGATCCGCGCCCCTGCCCTGATGCACGGCAAGACGAGCCGCATCAATCATACCGGCAAAGGCATTTTCCGTGGTCTCAACTCAGGCTTCGAGGCGACGCGCTACCATTCGCTGATCGTCAAGCCGGAGACGCTGCCGGCGGTGCTCGAGGTGACGGCATCGACCGATGACGGCCTTATCATGGCGATGCAGCACCGCGAACGCCCGCTTTACGGCGTGCAATTCCATCCGGAGAGCATTGCCTCGGAAAACGGCAAGGCGATCCTCAACAACTTCCTCACCATTTCCCGCGACTTCAACCAGCGGAAAGCTGCCTGATGGAAATCAAGGCAGCATTGGGCAAGATCGCCTCGGGCCGCGACCTGACCGGCGAGGAAATGCGCGGCGTGATGAACACCATCATGTCGGGCGGGGCGACACCGAGCCAGCTCGGCGCCTTTCTCATGGGTATGCGTGTCAAAGGCGAAACCGTGGTCGAGATCGCCGCGGCGGTCTCCATCATGCGGGAGCGGATGGTGCCGGTCGAAGCGCCAGACGGCGCCGTCGACATCGTCGGAACGGGCGGCGATGGCGCGGGTACCCTCAACATCTCGACGGCAAGCGCCATCGTTGTCGCCTCGGCCGGTGTGCCAGTGGCCAAGCATGGCAACCGCGCGCTGTCGTCGAAGTCCGGTGCGGCGGAATGTCTGCAAGCGCTCGGGGTCAAGATCGATCTGGCACCCGAGCAGATCACCCGCTGCATCCGCGAGGCGGGTGTCGGCTTCATGTTCGCGCCGGCGCATCATCCGGCGATGAAGCATGTAGGCCCGACCCGGCAGGAGATCGGCACCCGCACGATGTTCAACCTGCTCGGCCCGCAATCGAACCCCGCTGGCGTGCACCGCTACCTGCTCGGCGTCTATGCCGAGGAGTGGGTTGAGCCGGTCGCGGCGGCGCTCCTCGCCAACCGAGCGGTGAAGGCTCTGGTGGTGCATGGCAGCGACGGGCTCGACGAGATCACCATCACCGGCCCGACGCATTTTGCCTCGATTGCCAACGGCAGCCTGACGACGGGGATGATTACCCCTGAGGAAGCGGGGCTGACCCGTGCGACGCCCGAAAGCATCAAGGGCGGCGATCCGCAGCACAATGCCGAAGCGCTGCGCGCGCTGCTCGGCGGCTCCCCATCTGCCTATCGTGACATCGTGCTGCTCAACAGCGCTGCGGCCCTGATCGTCGCCGACAAGGTGGCGGACCTCAAAGCGGGTGCCGCCCTCGCGGCCGAGTGTATCGACAGCGGGGCGGCCAAAGCGACGCTCGACAAGCTGATCGCCATCAGCAATTCATAGCCAATAAGCGCCCAGGGCATCCAATGAGCGACATTCTCCAACGCATCGAAGTTTACAAACGCGAAGAAATCGCCGCCGCCAAGGCGCTGCGCCCCTGGGACGAAGTCGCGGCGATGGCGCATGATGCGCCGCCCGTCCGGCGTTTTCTCAGCGCCCTCAAGGCGAAGCGCGCGGCACATAAGTTTGCGCTGATCGCCGAAGTGAAAAAGGCCAGCCCCAGCAAAGGCTTGATCCGCGAAGATTTTAACCCGGCAGAGATCGCGCGAGCCTATGAGGCGGGCGGCGCGGCTTGCCTCTCAGTGCTCACCGACAAACCGAGCTTTCAAGGTTCGGCGAACTACCTGATCGAAGCGCGCGCGGCGACCCAGCTTCCGGTGCTGCGCAAAGATTTCATGTTCGAAACCTATCAGGTGGCCGAGGCCCGGGCCTGGGGCGCCGATTGCATTCTCATCATTCTCTCCGCCGTCGGAGACGACACCGCGCGTTACCTGCTCGATGCCGCCGCTGAGTGGCGGATGGATGCGCTGGTCGAGGTGCATGACCAGATCGAACTGGATCGCGCGGTCGGTCTCGGCGTCGAACTCATCGGCATCAACAACCGGAACCTGCGTACTTTCGAGACAACGTTGAAGACGTCGATGGACCTCGCCATTGGCATTCCGGCCGGCGTGCATCTGGTCTCGGAGAGCGGTATTTCCTCGCACGCCGATCTGCAAAAACTCGAAGCGGCCGGTATTGGCACGTTCCTCGTTGGCGAAAGCCTGATGCGGCACGAGGATGTCACGGCAGCGACCCGTGCCCTGCTGATGGGGCAGCGGGAAACCGCATGACCGCGCGTGGCCCCCTGACGCATCTCAATGCCAAGGGAGAGGCCCATATCGTCGACGTCGGTGAAAAAGCCGTCACACGCCGCCGCGCCGTGGCCCGCGCGAGGCTTGAGGCGGAGCCGGAGACAATCGCCGCCATTACCGGCGGCACGCTGAAAAAGGGCGACGCGCTTGCCGTGGCCCGTATCGCTGGCATCATGGCCGCGAAGAAGACCTCTGACCTGATCCCGCTTTGCCATCCGATCGCGCTGACCAGGGTTGAGGTCGATATCACGCCGGAGAGCGGTGGAAACGCCCTGCTGATCGTCGCTACGGCTGAAACCACCGACCGCACCGGTGTCGAGATGGAGGCGCTGACGGCTGCGTCGGTTGCCGCGCTGACCCTTTACGACATGGCCAAGGCGATGGACCGCGGCATGCGCATCACCGGGCTCGAACTGGTCGAAAAGACCGGCGGCAAGTCTGGCGATTTTCGGCGGGACGACGCGACCCGATGATTTCGGTCGACGACGCGCTATCGCGTATTTTTGCGCTGCTGCCTTCGCCGAGCGCGGAGACGGTCGATCTTGTCGCCGCGGCCGGGCGCGTACTCGCCGCCCCGTTGGCGGCCGGACATAATCAGCCGCCGTTCGATGCAAGCGCAATGGATGGCTACGCCGTGCGCGCGGCTGATGTCATCGTCGGGCACCCTTTGCGGCTGATTGGGACGGCGCAGGCGGGACAGCGGTTCTCTGGCATGATGAACGCCGGCCAGTGCGTCCGCATCTTCACCGGTGCTCCCCTTCCGATCGGCGCCGACGCCGTCATTATGCAGGAAGAGGCGGACTTCAACGGGGCACAGGTCAGCTTTTCGGCAGTGCCGAAGCCCGGCCAATATATCCGCCATCGCGGCAGCGTCTTCGCCGAGGGTGACCGGCTTCTCCCGCCCGGGACATTGCTCACCCCTGCCCGGCTCGCGCTGGCCGCCGCGGCGAACCGGCCACGGCTCAGCGTCGCCCGCCGGCCGCGCATCGCGGTTTTGGCAACCGGTGATGAACTCGTTGCGCCCGGCATGTCGCCCGGGCCAGATCAGATCGTTGCCAGCAACAGTTTTGGGCTCGTGCCCCTGTTCTCGCCGTTTGCCGAGACCGTCATCGATCTCGGCATTGTCCGCGACGATCCTGCGGCGCTGACCGCCGCGCTCCGCCGCGCTTTCGATCTAGGCATCGATGTGCTGGTGACGAGCGGCGGCGCCAGCGTTGGCGAGCGCGATTTTGTGCAGGAGGCGCTCAAAAGCCTCGGCGTGACTCTCGACTTCTGGAAGATCGCTATGCGCCCCGGCAAACCGCTGATGTTCGGTGCACTCGGTAACACGCTGATTTTTGGACTGCCCGGCAATCCGGTATCGGCGCTGGTCACAGGGACGGTCGTCGTGCTGCCCGCGCTGCGACAGATGGCCGGTCAGAGCGACCCGCTCGGCCCACGGCTGCGCCTACCGCTGGCGGCCGCCCTGCCGGCCAACAGCATACGGCGCCATTTCGTGCGTGGCCGGATCGAGCCAGCGCCCGGCGGCACGACCGTCATGCCGTTCGCGGAAGCCGACAGCGGCCACATCGCTTCGCTCGCCGCTGCCGACGGATTGATCATCCAGCCGGAAAACGACCCCGGCCTGCCGGCGGGCGCGGTGGTCGATTTCATTCCGCTCTAGGCTGGCTCGACGGCCGGCTCCGAAGCAGCCTGACGGATGGCATCGAGCATCGCCCGCGCCGGCAGCGACAGTTCGCCGCCGCTGCGCGTGGTGATGCCGATCGGTCCGAGCGTACCGCTGACATCGATCGGCAGGCGTACCAATTGTCCCGACTCGACATCCCGCTCGACGACGCTGCTCGAAATGATCCAGATCGCGTCTGACATCAGCGTGTAGCTGCGGCCGAGCGAGTTCGACACCGTTTCGATTTCCGCGGTCAGCCGTCCGACCGCCCCGGCTAACAGCAGCGTATCGATGGCGGGGCGAATGATCGCCTGGCGCGGCGGGATCATGAGCTGGAACGCAGCGATCGCCTGCGGATCGACGACAGTGCGTTCGGCCAGCGGATGCCCCGGGCGCACCACGAAAGCCAGTTCCTCGGAATAGAGGTGCTCAAACGACAACCCATCCATCGCCTCGGGGCTGGCCATCCGGCCGACCACAAACTCGATTGCCGCGCGGCGCAGCAGCTCGAGCAGGTACGGGCTCGGTCCGCTCTCGACCAGCACACGGCAGGCAAAGGTGGATTTGGCGAAGCTCTTCAACGCCTGCGGCACTGTCTTGGCGGTGACCGTGGGCAGCGCACCGAACGCCACCAGATTGGTGCCGTCGCGCGCCTGCTCTACCGTGTCGACGCCCTGTCGCAGCATGGCGAGACCGGCAGTGGCAAAGCGGAGGAACATCTCACCGTAGGCGGTGAGCGACAGGGCGCGCTTCGAGCGATCGAAGAGCTGGATGTCGAGGATATCCTCGAGTTCGGCGATGGCCTTCGATACGGCCGGCTGGGTCATACCGAGCTCAGCGCCGGCTCGCGCCACACCGCCCTGGCGATTGACCTCGAGGAACGCTGAAAGGTGCCGAAGCTTTATGCGGGGGTCCAATGGCGCGGGCACGTTTCATTCCTTGCCGTTATGCAACAAGCCGAAACTATCATTTTTCGTGCGCAACTTGCAGTGCTTTTATGCCGCCGCGCCTCGGAGGAGAGGCGCTTCAGTTATGTTTGGGAAGATATGGCCGAATTCCTCAGCCTCGCGGAAGCCGTGGATCGGAACCTCAACGACGGCGATATTGTCGCGTTCGAGGGGTTTACCCACCTGATCCCGCACGCAGCGGCGCACGAGGCCATCCGGCAGGGCAAGAAAGACCTGACCCTGCTCCGCATGACGCCCGACATCATCTACGACCAGATGATCGGCATGGGCCTCGCGAAGAAGGTGATCTTCTCCTACGCCGGCAATCCGGGCGTCGGCCTGCTGCGCCGCATGCGCGACGCCATCGAGAACGGCTATCCGCGCGGAATCGAAACCGTCGAACATTCGCATTCGGCCATGGCGCAGGCTTATGAGGCGGGCGCCAGCGGTCTGCCTCTGGCGCTGTTTCGCGGCTACAAGGGGGCCGACCTCGCCAAGGTCAATCCCGACATCAGGGCGATCGCCTGCCCGTTTACCGGCGAAGAGCTGGCGGCAATTCCCGCGCACCGGCCGGATGTGACGTTCATCCATGCGCAGAAGGCGAGTCGGAAGGGCGACGTGCTCATCGAGGGCATCATCGGCGTGCAGAAGGAGGCCGCGCTGGCCGCCAAGCGTGTGGTGGTGACCGTGGAAGAGGTTGTCGACGACTTCAAAGGGTTTCACCCCAATCTCTGCATCCTGCCGCACTGGACGATCGACGCAATTGCCGTCGTGCCGGGCGGCGCGCACCCTTCCTATGCCTACGGCTATTATCAGCGCGACAATGCCGCTTACCTCGAGTGGGACAAGGTCTCAGCCGATCGGGAGCTGTTCTCAGCGTGGATAATGGAAAACGTCATGGCCGTGGGTCCAGACGCTTTTGCCGCACGCGTAAGGGACCTCTGAGATGGCCGATTTCAGCCCCACCGAGATGATGACCATCGCCGCGGCGCGGGCGTTGACGAACGACGACGTCTGCTTTGTGGGTATTGGCGCGCCGTCGGCCGCCTGCAATGTGGCGCGGCTGACGCATGCCCCTGAAATCACGCTGATTTACGAGAGCGGAACGATCGGCACAGCGCCTGACGTCCTGCCGCTCTCGATCGGCGATGGCGAGCTGTGCGAGACAGCGCTCTGCACCGTTTCGGTGCCTGAAATGTTCCGCTACTGGCTGATGGGCGGTCGCATCTCCATCGGCTTTCTCGGCGCGGCACAGCTCGACCGCTTCGGCAACATCAACACCACCGTCATCGGCGACTACCACCACCCAAAAGTCCGCCTGCCGGGCGGCGGCGGCGCGCCGGAAATCGCCAGCTCATGCGGCGAGGTGTTCATCACGCTGAAGCAGGCGACCCGCGCCATGGTCGAGAAGGTGGACTTCTTCACCTCCTTCGGTCACGGCGAGGGCGGCGATCATCGCCAGCGGCTGGGCATCACCACCAAGGGCCCTACCCTGCTGATCACCGATCTCGCCATCTGGCGGCCGGATCCGGAGACGAAAGAGTTCACCGTCGTGTCGCTACATCGCGGCGTTACGCGGCAGATGGTGCAGGAGACCTGCGGCTGGACGGTCCGTTATGCCGACCGGCTCGAGGAGACTCCGGAGCCGACCGATCTCGAACTCTCGACTTTGCGTGACCTTCAGGCGCGGACGGCGGCGGCCCATGCCGGCAGGGAGAGCGCGCATGCCTGAGGCGTTCATCTGCGACTACATCCGGACACCGATCGGCCGCTTCGGCGGGGCGCTGTCCTCCGTTCGCGCTGACGACCTCGGCGCCATTCCGCTCAAGGCGCTGATGGCTCGGCACCAAGAACTTGATTGGGGTTCGGTGGACGACGTTGTCTTCGGCTGCGCCAACCAGGCAGGTGAAGACAACCGCAATGTTGCTCGGATGAGCCTGCTGCTCGCCGGCCTGCCCGTCGAAATAGCGGGCACGACGATCAACCGGCTGTGCGGCTCGGGCATGGACGCCGTGATCACCGCTGCCCGCGCCATCCGGAGCGGCGACGCCGAGCTTGTGATCGCCGGCGGCGTCGAGTCCATGAGCCGGGCGCCGTTCGTGATGCCGAAAGCCGATAGCGCTTTTTCGCGGAAGGCGGAAATTTTCGACACGACGATTGGCTGGCGCTTCGTCAACCCGCTGATGAAGCAGCAATACGGCGTCGATTCCATGCCCGAAACAGGTGAGAACGTCGCCGAGGAATATCAGGTATCGCGCGCCGATCAGGATGCCTTCGCGTTGCGCAGCCACCAACGCGCTGTCGCCGCACAGCAGAATGGCCGGCTCGCCCGTGAAATCAGCGCTGTGACGATTGCGCGCAAAAAGGGCGAGGCGATCAGCGTCGACAAGGACGAAGCGCCGCGCGTTGACACCTCGCTGGAGGCGTTGGCGAAGCTGCCCACGCCGTTTCGCAACGGCGGTACGGTGACAGCCGGCAATGCATCAGGCGTCAATGATGGCGCTGCCGCGATGATCGTTGCGTCGGACGCGGGCATCCGTAGGTACGGGTTGACGCCGCTTGCTCGGATTACCGGCGGCGCGGCTGTCGGCGTACCGCCACGCGTCATGGGCGTCGGCCCGATCGGCGCCACGCGAAAGCTTTGCGAGCGCCTGCGCCTCGCCCCGACCGATTTCGACGTCGTGGAATTGAATGAGGCCTTTGCCAGCCAGGCGCTGGCGGTGCTGCGGGCACTCGGCATCGATGAGGTGGCACCACACGTCAATACGAACGGCGGGGCCATCGCCCTCGGCCATCCCCTTGGCATGTCCGGCGCGCGCATCACCGGCACCGCGGCGCTCGAACTGTCGCTCACGGGCAAGAAGCGGGCGCTCGCGACGATGTGCATCGGGGTCGGCCAGGGCATCGCGATCGGCCTGGAGAGGGCGGCATGAAGAAGGCGCCGCGACACGCCATAGATTACCGGCCGTTATGCAACAGGCCGAAATTATCATTTTACCCGCAGAAATACGCGGCAGAGAATAACTAAACGGCGGCTAAGCCGCCTTGGGAGGGAGAACCGTCATGACTGAACTCAAGGAGCAACCGGCCCACCGGCGCGCACTCAGCCGGCGCGATTTTCTGGCCTCTACCGCTGCCGCCGGCGCAGCGATCGCGGTAGGCGCCCGCACTACGTATGCCGTGGCGGCCGATGCCACGCTCAAGGTCGGGTTTATCAGCCCGCGCACGGGCGCGCTTGCCGGGTTCGGCGAGGGGGACGGCTATGTGCTCGATACAGCGCGGAAGACTTTGGCGAAGGGCGTGACGATCGGCGGCAAAACCTATGCCGTCACCATCCTTGACCAGGATACGCAATCCGATCCGGCCCGGGCTGGGCAGGTTGCGAAGGACCTGATCAACAACCAAGGCATCGACATGATGCTCACGACCTCAACGCCGGAGGTGGTGAACCCCGTCGCCGATGCGTGCGAGGCGGCCGGCGTCCCGTGCCTCGGCACGATCGTGCCCTGGGAAGCGTTCTATTTTGGCCGCGGCGCCAAGCCCGGCCAGCCCTCGCCGTTCAAGTGGACCTATCTCTTCAGCTTCGGCACCGGGACTTTTGCCAAAACTTACCAGTCGATGTGGGGCAGCATCGAAACCAACAAAAAGGTCGGGGTGCTTTACCCCAACGATGCCGACGGCAATGCCATCCGCAGTGCGCTGGCGCCGCTGTTGCAGAAGGCCGGCTACACGATCGTTGATCCTGGCCCCTACGAGGACGGAACCACCGACTATTCGGCGCAGATCGCTCAGTTCAAGAAGGAAAAGTGCGAGATCTTCAACACTTTCCCGATCCCGCCGGACTTTGCGGCGTTCTGGCGGCAGGCCGCGCAGCAGGGCTATACCAAGCAGGTGAAGATCGCGCAGATCGCCAAGACGGGCCTCTTCCCCGGTGACATCGAGGCGGTCGGCGACCTCGGCGACAAGATCGCCACCGCGGCCTACTGGCACAAAGCGTTCCCCTACAAGTCATCGCTGACCGGCATCTCGGGCACCGACCTTGCGGACGGCTATGAAACGGCTACTGGAAAGCAGTGGCAGCAGCAGCTTGGCGCGTCGATGGCGTTGCTCGACGGTGGTTTTGCGGCGCTTTCGGCAGCGAGCGATCCCACCGACAAAGCGGCGGTCGCCAAGGCTCTATCGACGCTCAACACCACCACGATGGTGGGCAAGGTCGATTTCACCTCGGGGCCGGTGGCGAACGTCTCGGAGGCGCCGATCATCGGCGCGCAATGGGTCAAGGCCACGTCCGGCAGCAAGTTCAAGTTCGATCTCGTGATCGTTGATCACGCGACTGACCCGAACGTGCCGATTGCCGCCAAGCTCGTGCCGTACAACGCCTGATCAGAAGGCGCGAAGACGTATGGTGACTACCGCCGAGAGCACAGCGCCTGCCCCGCTCCTCGCGGCGCGCAACCTCCACAAGCGCTTCGACGCGCTTGTGGTGCTCGACGACGTGAGTTTCGACATCCGGGCCGACGAGGCGCTGGGCATTGTCGGCCCGAACGGGGCCGGCAAAACCACGCTGCTCAGCGTGCTCGCGGGCGCGTTCGCGCCGAATGCCGGCTCGGTGACGTTCAAAGGCCGCGACGTGACGGCGCTCTCTGCCGCCCGCCGCTGCCGGCTCGGCATCATCCGGACACATCAGGTGCCGCGCCCGTTTGGCGGCATGACGACGTTCGAGAACGTCTTCGTTGCCGCTGCGCACGGGGCCGCCCTGCCCCGCGCCGAGGCCTACGATCAGGCAATCGCCGCACTCGATCTCTGCGGCATGCTGAAACTTGCCAACCGCCGCGCTGAAACGCTTGGCCTGCTCGATCGCAAGCGTCTCGAACTTGCCCGGGCGCTTGCCGCAAAACCCGATCTGCTGCTGCTCGACGAAATCGGCGGCGGGTTGACCAATGCCGAGGCCAGCGAACTGGTCGAAACCATCCTCGAACTCAAGCGCCGCAATATCGGCATCGTCTGGATCGAGCATATCGTGCATATTCTGCTGCAGGTGGCGCAGAGGCTGATCTGCATGGACGCCGGCAAGATCATCGCGGATGGGGCTCCGGCGGCAGTTATGGCCGATCCGGAGGTCGTGCGCGCCTATCTTGGCGGAGCGCCGACGTGAGATCGCTCGCCGTCGACCATCTCGATGTGCGCCATGGCCAGTTGCAGGCGGTGCGCGACATCAGCTTTTCCGTTGAGCCCGGGCAGACGCTGGCGCTGGTCGGCGCAAACGGCGCCGGGAAAACCACGCTGCTCCGCGCCATTGCCGGGGCGCACCTGCCCAAGGCCGGCCGGGTGCTGCTCGACGGCGGGGACATCACGCATGTGCCGGCCCACGCGCGGGTGGCGCGTGGCATCGCGCTCGTGCCGGAGGGGCGTCGGCTCTTCGGCTCGATGACGGTCGAGGAAAACCTGCTGCTGGGCCGAACGTCTGGACGCGCGGGGAACTGGACCGTTGACCGCGTGCTGGAAACCTTTCCCAATCTCAAGCCGCGCTTTCGCGCACGCGCCGGGACACTTTCTGGCGGCGAACAACAGGCGACGGCGATCGGCCGCGCGCTCATGAGCAACCCCGATATTCTGCTGCTCGATGAGGTGTCGCTCGGCCTTTCCCCGCTGGTGGTCGAGCGCGTCTATCTGTCGCTTTCCGCGCTGATCACGACCGGCGTCACGATCATTCTGGTCGAGCAGGAGCTCGGACGCGCCATGTCGGTCGCCGACAAGGTCATCTGCATGCTCGAGGGCCACGTCGTGCTCGAAAGCGCCGTGCAGGCACTTTCGCGCGAGGCTGTCACGGACGCCTATTTCGGACTTCGCGGCCGCGACAAGCCGCATGCTGTTATCGAGGCCACGCCATGACCGACGCGCTTATTCAGGGCGTGCTCCTCGGCGGCTACTATGCGCTGATCGCGGCCGGCCTGTCGTTCATGTTCTCGGTGATGCGCATCATCAACCTCGCGCATGGAAGCCTCGCCGTCGTCGCGGCCTTTGCGCTGTTCGTGCTCGCCGATCGGTTTGGCATTTCGCCGTTTCTCGGTCTCGTCATGGTGCTGCCGCTGATGGCTGTACTCGGCTGGCTGCTGCAGCGCTTCATCCTTGAGCGGGCGACGCGAGCGGGTGCGCTGGTGCCGATCCTCGCAACGTTTGGCCTGTCGATCGTCATCGATAATCTGCTGTTCCAGCAGTTCGGCGCCAATACACGCTCGCTGGCGCCCTATATCGGCGACCTCTCCTACGATTCCTGGCAGATCACCGACGATATCTCCGTCGGCAAGCTCGCCGTGCTGACGTTCGCCGCCGCAGTGGCGCTGCTTGGCGCGATACAGCTTTTCCTGAGCTTTACGCAGCTTGGGCGGGCGGTGAGGGCGACCTCGGAGGATGGGGATACCGCGGGGCTCGTCGGCATCGACGCGCGGCGCGTCAATGCCATTGCGACGGCGATTGCGCTGGTCAGCGCCGGGCTCGCGGGTCTGGCGCTCGGCACCCGCGCCACCTTCGATGCCTATGCCGGCGGACCGCAATTGCTGTTCGCCTTCGAGGCTGCCGTCATCGGCGGTGCTGGCTCGGTATGGGGGACGCTGTTCGGCGGCATCATTCTGGCGCTCGGCCAGTCGTTCGGCGCCCAGATCGCCCCGCAGGGGTTTCTCATCGGCGGGCACGTGGTGTTCTTCATCGTGCTGTTCGCCCGGCTGTTCATTCCGGGTTCGACTTTTCGCGGGCGATTGATGACGGCGCTCAGGGGTAAACCGGCATGAGCGAGGCAGGGACAGGCATCGCCGTCGAACGCTGGACGCCCGCATCGCGCGCCGCCGTGGCGACGGTCGTGGTGGTCGTCGTGGCACTCGCCGTCGGCCAAAAAATCATGAGCGCCGGGACCACCGACCGGCTGACGGCGCTGTTTGTCTACGTAATCCTCGCGGCGATGTGGAATGCCCTGGCCGGATTTGGAGGGTTGGTGTCGGTCGGCCAGCAGGTATTCTTCGGTCTCGGCGCCTATTTCACCGTCCGGCTGGCCGATTGGGGACTCGATCCGTTTGTCGCACTCGGCGTCGCGGCACTTGGCGTCGGCGTCGTGGCCTTCCCGCTGTCGTTCCCGATGCTCCGGCTCCGGGGTGGCGAATTTGCCATCGGCATGTGGGTGGTGGCCGAACTCGCACACCTCCTCGTCAATCTCGATACGCTGGTCCGGGGCGAAACCGGCACGTCGCTGATTTCGCTGAACAATTACGACATCGGCACCCGCCGGGCCTATATCTATTGGTGCGCTCTCGCCGCGATGGTCGTCCTCCTGGCTATTCTGTTCGTCCTGCTGCGGAGTCGCATCGGCGCTGCCATCCAGGCTATCCGCGACAGTGAGGAGGCGGCGGCCTCGCTCGGCGTGCGGGTGCTGGCTACGAAGCGCACGCTGTTCGTACTGGCCGCGGTCGGCGCCGGGGCGGCAGGTGCACTGTGGCTCGCGACCGCCATCACGTTCCAACCCAAGGCGTTCTTCGGCGTGCAGTGGACCGCCTACATGATCTTCATGGTGCTGGTCGGGGGTATTGGCACGTTTGAGGGAGCGATCCTCGGTGCGGTGATCTTCTTCCTCGTTGAAACATGGTTCGGCGCGACGGGCGTCTGGTATCTCATCGGCCTCGGCGCCGCGGCGGTGCTGTTCTCGCTGCTGTTACCCAAGGGCCTCTGGGGCGCACTCGAAAATCGTTGGTCGGTGCGCCTGTTGCCCGTCGGCTATCGCCTAAGACTGCCTGAAACGACGACGGCAAAATAAGGAGGATCGGGATGGACATCGGATTGCTGATCAACGGCGAAGAGCGCCCGGCAACCGGCGGCGCGAGCTTTACCCGCAACGACCCGTTCACCGGCAAGGCGGCGACGAAAGCCGCCGCGGCGAGTGTGGCCGACGTCAACGCCGCCATCGACACAGCGGCAGCCGCATTTCCAGCATGGTCGAAGACCGGCCCATCCGAACGCCGCGCGATCCTGATGAAGGCCGCCGACATCATGGCGAGCAAGGTGGAGGAATTCACCCGGCTGGTCATCGAGGAGACCGGCGCGACCGGGCCCTGGGCCGGGTTCAACGTCATGCTGGCGTCAAACATGCTGCGGGAAGCCGGGGCGATGACAACGCAGATTGCCGGTGAAATCATCCCCTCCGACAAGCCCGGGACGCTGGCGATGAGCATCCGGCAGGCGGCCGGCGTCTGTGTTGGTATGGCGCCGTGGAACGCGCCGGTGATCCTCGGCACACGGGCCGTCGCCATGCCGATCGCCTGCGGCAACACGGTGGTGTTCAAGGCGTCCGAGATGTGCCCGGCGACACACCGGCTGATCGGCCAGTGCCTGGTCGAGGCCGGGCTGCCCAAGGGCGTGATCAATGTCATTACCAACGCCCCAAAAGATGCGCCCGCGGTGGTCGAGGCACTGATCGCCCATCCTGCCGTCCGCCGGGTGAATTTCACCGGCTCGACGCGGGTCGGCAAAATCATCGCGGAGACTGCCGGCCGCCATCTCAAGCCGGTGCTGCTGGAACTTGGCGGCAAGGCACCGTTCGTGGTGCTCGACGACGCCGACATCGACGCCGCAGTGAATGCAGCGGTTTTCGGCGCGTTCATGAACCAGGGTCAGATCTGCATGTCGACCGAGCGGATCATCGTCGACGACAAAATCGCCGACGAGTTCGTGCAGAAGCTTGCGGCCCGTGCCGAGCACCTTCCAGCCGGCGATCCGCGCGGCCACGTGGTGCTTGGCTCGCTGATCAGCGCGGAGTCCGCGGAGAAGATGAGCCACCTCATCGATGACGCCAAAGCCAAGGGTGCGGTGATTGCCGCCGGTGGCAAACGGAACGGCTCGGTCGTCGAGGCGACCGTGGTCGATCGCGTCACGTCGGCGATGCGTATTTATGGCGAAGAATCGTTCGGGCCGGTGAAGCCGATCGTGCGCGTCAAAGGCGACGACGAGGCGATCCGCGTCGCCAACGATACCGATTACGGGCTCTCGTCGTCCGTGTTCAGCAGCGACGTCCGGCGCGCGATGGCCGTCGCGGCGCAGATTCAGACGGGCATTTGCCACATCAACGGCCCAACCGTGAACGACGAAGCACAGATGCCGTTCGGCGGCGTCAAGGGTTCTGGCTATGGCCGCTTCGGTGGCAAGGCGGCGATCGCCGAGTTCACAGATCTGCGGTGGATCACCATCGAAGACCCGAAACAGGGCTATCCGTTCTAGAGGTCTGCTCGTGCAGTTCGCCCGGCTCAACGGCGTCACGCTCCATTATCGGACGATCGGCTCGCCTCAGGACAAGCCGCTGATGGTGTTCATCAATTCGCTGGGCACGGATTTCCGCATCTGGCGTGATGTGATCGTTCGCCTCGCCGGCGAATACGCCATTTTGGCCTACGACAAGCGCGGCCATGGGCTCTCCGATGTCGGTCCGACGCCTTACACCATCGAGGATCACGCCGCCGATCTCGCCGCACTGCTGGACCACATCGGGGCACGGCAGGCGATCGTCTGCGGCCTTTCGGTCGGCGGGCAGGTGGCGCTTGCGCTTTATGCCGCACGGCCGAAACTGGTCCGCGCGCTGATCCTTAGCGACACCGCCGCCAAGATCGGCTCGGCAGACTCCTGGCACGCCCGCATCAAAACAGTCAAAGCGACCGGCATCGAGGCAATCGCCGATGGCGTGCTCGAAGGGTGGTTCACGCCGGCGTTCCGGGATGGCCCCGAGTTCGCCGGCTACCGCAACATGCTGATCCGGCAGCCGGTGGAAGGATACGTCGCGACCTGCGCCGCGCTCGGCCGCTCCGACTTTACCGAGGTTGCCAAGCGTATCGCAGTACCAACGATCTGCATCGCCGGGGAGATGGATCGCACCGCGAGCCCTGCGATAATGGCCGATTTCGCGCGGACCATCCCTGAGGCGCGCTTCGAGGTGATAAAGGGCGCCGGCCACATCCCCTGCGTCGAGCAGCCCGCCGTGTTTGCCGAGATCATCCGGGCGTTCACCATCCATGCTGGTACGGAGGCCGCCATCCATGCCGCCCGTTAGCAAATCACCGAAACGCTCGAGGGGAGAGACTACCCGCCGCGCCGTCCTCGGTGATGCGCATGTCGATCGCGCGCAGGCCGCTACAACGCCGTTCGACGCGCCGTTTCAGGCGTTCATCACCGACGCGGCGTGGGACCAGCTCTGGTCGCGCGAGGACTGGAGTAAGCGGGACCGGTCGATCGTCACCATCGCGCTGCTGGCGGCGCTCGGCCACCACGACGAACTCGCAATGCATATTCGCGCTACCGCCCGCACCGGCGCGACCGAAGCCGATGTGCGGGAGGCACTGCTGCATGTCGTAGTCTATGCGGGCGTGCCTGCTGCCAATACCGCCATCCGCATCGCCAAGCAGGTATTCGCCGAGATGAAAGCCGGAAAAGCCGAATGAAACCGCCTGCCGCTTCCAACACCGCGCCGGAGACAGGCGCATTCTTTGCCCGCGATCGGCTGTGGCACCCGCAGGCGCTGACGCCGGGCTACAAGACCTCGGTGCTGCGCTCGCCGCAGAAGGCGCCGATTTCGTTCGGCAATACGCTGTCCGAGATAACCGGGCCGGTGTTTGGCCACGGTATCCTCGGCGAGCTCGACAACGACCTGATCCACAATTTCGCCAAGCCCGGTGAAGCGGCGATCGGGCCGCGCATAATTGTCCACGGGCGGGTACTGGACGAGCGGGCAAAGCCGGCGCCGGGCGTGTTGATCGAGTTCTGGCAGGCTAATGCCGGCGGCCGCTACCGGCACAAGAAGGAGGGCTATCTCGCTGCCCTCGACCCGAATTTCGGCGGCTGTGGGCGGACCATCTCCGCCGACGACGGCAGCTATTCATTTCGCACCATCAAGCCCGGCCCCTACCCCTGGCCGAACGGCGTCAACGATTGGCGCCCCGCCCACATCCACTTTTCGATTTTCGGTTCGGGCTTTGCGCAGCGCCTTATCACGCAGATGTATTTCGAAGGCGATCCGCTGATCCCGCTTTGCCCGATCGTGCGGACGATCAACGACCCCGCCGCGATTGAGCAGCTCACCGCCCCGCTTGATATGGCCGCGACCATTCCGATGGATGCGACGGCCTACAAATTCGACATCGTGCTGCGCGGCCGCCGCTCGACGCTGTTCGAGAACCGGCTGGAGGGCAACTGATGCCCCAGTCCCTGACGACGCTGAAGGAAACGCCGTCGCAGACCGGCGGCCCGTATGTCCATATCGGTCTGACCCCGAATTTCTGCGGGATCACCGGTGTCTGGGCGACCGACCTTGGCACCGCGATGGTCAATCGCAAGACCAAGGGTGAGCGGATCACCATCACCGGCCGCGTGTTCGACGGGCTCGAAGCGCCGATCCGCGATTGCGTGGTCGAGATCTGGCAGGCGGACGCGGGTGGCCTTTACCCCAGCCCGTCCGAAACGCGCGGCGCGGCGGACCCCAACTTCACCGGTTGGGGGCGTTGCCCCGCCGACGGCGAAACCGGCGAGTTCCATTTCGAGACGATCAAGCCCGGGCGCGTACCGTTTCCCGACGGCAGGCTGCAGGCGCCGCATATCAGCCTCTGGATCGTGGCGCGCGGCATCAATCTCGGCCTCAATACCCGCCTCTATTTCGGCGACGAGGCGAAGGCCAATGCCGAAGACCCGATCCTCGCCCGCATCGAGCATCGAGACCGGCTGAAGACGCTGATCGCCGAGAAGAAGGGCAGCACCTACACCTTCGATGTCCACCTGCAGGGACCGAAGGAAACTGTGTTCTTCGACATCTGATGACCGTCAGCCCTTTCGACCATCCGCTGCTTTCCGGCCTCCTCGGCGACGACGAGATCGCCCCGCAGTTCTCGCTCGAAGCCGAGATTGAGGAGATGAACTATTTCGAGGAGGCGCTGGCCAAGGCCGGGGCCGCCGAAGGGTTTATTCCAGAGGCCGCGGCCGAGGCCATCAGCATAGGCTGCATGGCATTCGAGCCTGAGCACGAAGCGGTTCGCGTCGCGGCGGCGCGAGACGGAGTCATCGTGCCCGAATACGTGCGGCAGCTGCGCGAGCGGATCGGGCCGCCGCACGCGCAATACGTGCATTTCGGCGCGACCAGCCAGGATTTGGTCGACACCTCGCTGATCCTGCGCCTGCGCCCGGTGCTTATCGAGTTCAAAGAACGGCTCCAGCGGCTCATGGCAGCGCTCGATGATGTCGACCACCGGTTCGGCAGCAACCCCCTGATGGGCCGCACGCGGATGCAGGCGGCGGTGCCGATTACCGTCGGCGATCGCCTTGCCGCATGGCGCGGTGCCGTGCCCCGGCATATCGAACGGCTCGATGCCTTGGCCCCACGCCTCCTTGTGCTGCAGTTCGGCGGCGCGGCGGGTATTCTCGACAAGCTCGGCGACAAGGCTGCGGCCGTAGCGCGACGGCTGGGCGAAGGGCTCGATCTGCCCGTGCCGGATCGTTCCTGGCACAGCCAGCGCGACAATCTCGCGGAGTTCGCCGACTGGCTGGCGCTGGTCTCGGGCAGCCTCGGCAAAATCGGCATCGACATTGCCCTGATGGCGCAGAATGGCGAGATCGAGCTGAGCGGTGGCGGTACGTCGTCGGCCATGCCGCACAAATCGAACCCTGTTGCCGCCGAAGTGCTGGTAGCCCTCGCGCGCTACAACGCCGTCCTCGTTTCCGGCATGCATCAGGCGCAGGTCCACGAGCAGGAGCGTTCCGGCGCCGCCTGGACGCTCGAATGGCTGACATTGCCGCAGATGGTCATGACGACGGCGGCAGGACTGCGTACTGCCCTGCAACTGATCACCAGCATCGACCGCATTGGCGAGCCAGGCTGATGCGAACGCAGGTTGCAATCATCGGCGCCGGTCCGGCGGGGTTACTGCTCGGCCAGCTTCTCGCGAAGGCCGGCATCGATAACGTTATCCTTGAGCTGCGCTCGTCGGCCCATGTGCTCGGCCGCATCCGAGCGGGCGTGCTCGAACAAGGCACGGTGGCGCTGCTTGAGGAGGTGGGTTGCGCCAGCCGGCTACACGCCGAGGGGCTCATCCACGAAGGCATCGATCTCGCCTTTGCCGGCATCCGCCACCGCATCGATTTCAGGCGGCTGGTGAGCAAGACCGTGACGGTCTACGGGCAAACCGAAGTCACGCACGACCTCATGGATGCGCGCGCCGCCTCGGGGCACACGACCGTCTACGAAGCCAGCAAGCTTGCCCTCCATGACTTCGACGGCGATGCGCCCTTCGTGACATATGAGCATGACGGCGTCGGCCATCGGCTCGACTGCGATTTCATCGCCGGGTGCGACGGCTTTCATGGCATCAGCCGGCAGAGCGTGCCCGCCGAGGCGCTGAAGACCTATGAGCGGCTCTATCCCTTCGGCTGGCTTGGTGTGCTCGCCGAGGTGCCTCCTGCTGGCGACGAGCTGATCTACGCCAACCATCCGCGCGGCTTTGCGCTTTGCTCGATGCGGTCGAAGACGCGCAGCCGGTATTACATCCAGACCGGGGTCGATGAGAAAATCGACGCCTGGTCCGACGCGGCCTTCTGGGACGAACTGCGGCGCCGGCTGCCCGAGGCGGTCGCCGGGCAAGTAACGCCTGGCCCCTCGATTGAGAAATCAATCGCTCCGCTGCGATCCTTCGTCGCTGAACCATTGCGTTTCGGCCGCCTGTTCCTGTGCGGCGATGCCGGCCACATTGTGCCGCCGACCGGTGCCAAGGGGCTCAATCTCGCCGCCAGCGACGTCCACTATCTCTACGAGGGTTTTCGCGAATACTACGCCGACCACTCGCCAGCCGGTATTGATGCCTATTCGTCGCGTGCGCTGGCCCGCGTCTGGAAGGCCGAACGGTTTTCCTGGTGGATGACCTCGACGCTGCACCGGTTTCCCGAAACCGGTCCCTTCGGCCAGAGGCTGCAGGAAGCGGAGCTCGACTATCTCGTCCATTCGGATGCAGCCGAAACTGCGCTGGCCGAGAATTATGTCGGGTTGCCGCTCGACTAGTCATTCCGGCCCCGCTAACCGCTTCTTTACCTCGCTGTTGCAGAACAGAACTGGAACATTTATACAGTGTTCAGTCTTTGTTCCGATTCTCTGACGCAAAGGGGCCGGCGATGCTCACCCGCAAGCAGCACGAATTGCTGATGTTCATCCACGAACGCATGAAGGAGAGCGGCATCCCCCCCTCGTTCGACGAGATGAAGGATGCGCTCGACCTCAGATCGAAGTCGGGCATTCACCGGTTGATCACGGCGCTGGAGGAGCGCGGCTTCATCCGCCGCCTGCCGAACCGCGCGCGGGCGCTGGAAGTGATCCGCCTTCCGGACTCGATGAACCCCTCGCTGGGCGGCCGCAGGGCGAAATTCGAACCCAACGTTATCGAGGGCACTCTCGGCCGCGTGGCGGCGCCACCGGCGCGGGCAAACCTGCCGACCTCGTCACCTTCTGCGGCATCGGATTATGCGCGACCGGTTGCCATTCCGGTGATGGGCCGGATCGCTGCCGGTACGCCGATCGAGGCGATCCAGACGCACAGCCACACAATCACCGTACCGCCCGAAATGCTGGGTGCCGGCGAGCATTTTGCGCTCGAAGTGCGTGGTGACTCGATGATCGATGCTGGCATCTTCGATGGCGACACTGTGCTGATCCGCAAGCAGGATAACGCGGCAACCGGCGAGATCATCGTTGCCCTGGTCGACGAAGAAGAGGCAACCCTGAAGCGCCTCCGCAAGCGCGGCAATTCGATCGCGCTCGAAGCCGCCAATCCATCCTACGAAACCCGGATCTTCGGACCCGACCGGGTCAAGGTGCAGGGCCGGCTGGTCGGGCTGTTGCGCAAGTATTGAAGCATAGCGGCCCCGGTGGTCGCCAAAGCCTGCCCGGTGGTGCTGCGCACGATTGGCGAAGCCACCGAAGTGTTGGTGTTTCGCCATCCGTTGGCCGGCGTGCAATTGGTCAAAGGTACCGTTGACCCCGGTGAAACTGCGGCCTCTGCAGCGCTGCGAGAACTCGCGGAGGAAGCGGGCATCACCGCCCGGGTGGTCAGGCTTCTCGGATCAAGTTTAGAGATCGCCGACGGCCAGCTTTGGCATTTCTTTCAATGCGAAACCGACGCTTTGCCGGAAAGCTGGGTCCATCACGCCGAGGACGACGGCGGCTACGACTTCGCGTTCAGCTGGTGGCCACTGTCGCGAGTGCCAGACCCGGCATCCTGGCATCCAGTTTTCGTCCGTGCGCTTGATCAGGTGCGGACTGCCCTCAGCCGGCCTCGTGATACCGGCTGACTTCGACGAGGTTGCCATCCGGATCGCGGAAGTAGACTGAGGTCATCGGGCCGCGGGCGCCGTTGCGTTCGACGGGGCCGACTTCGATGGTCACACCTTCCGACTTGAGCCGGCCGATCACGTCTGCGAGCGGTTGGTCGGTAATCAGGCAGAAGTCGCTTGAGCCTGCGGTTGGCCGTAGGGCCTTGGGCTCGAACGTCCGGTCGATCTGGTGGACGTTGATCTTTTGCCTGCCGAATAGCAGCGAGCTTGGGCGGCCCGGTAGCTGTTCACGCCGCATGCCGAGGACGCGCTCGTAGAAGGCTAGCGTCGCCTCCATCGAAGCGACCGTCAGTACGAAATGATCGATACTGGAGATCATTGGAAAAGGCCGCCCGGAATTGCCGAGCGGCCCGTATTCCTTAGTGGTTGTCGCGCGGGATGCCCGCGGTCTGCGCCAGGCGCTGGTAGTTGACCGCAGGACGCAGAACGCCGCCGTCACCGAGCTGGTCGACGATGCCGCGCTGGATTTCCTGCCACGGCGTCTGGTGTGCTGGGAACTTGTACCCGCCCGCCGCGTGCAGGGCAGCGCGCCGCTTCTCGATCTCTTCGTCGGAGATCAGGATATCGGCCGAGCCAACGTTGAGATCGATACGGATCGGATCGCCGGTTTTGATGATGGCAAGATTGCCGCCGGCCGCCGCCTCGGGCGAGGCATTGAGGATCGAGGGCGAGCCGGACGTGCCGGACTGACGGCCGTCACCGATACAGGGCAGCGAGGTGATGCCGCGCTTCAGCAGGTAGTCGGGCGAGCGCATATTCACGACTTCCGCCGAGCCTGGATAGCCGATCGGGCCGGCGCCGCGCATGAACAGGATCGAATGCTCGTCGATGTTCAGTGACGGATCGTCGATCCGGTGGTGATAGTCCTCCGGGCCGTCGAACACGATCGCTTTGCCCTCGAACGCATTGGGGCTCTTCGGATTGCTTAGGTAGCGGTCACGGAATTCCTTGGAGATCACGCTGGTCTTCATCACTGCGCTGTTGAAGAGATTGCCGCGCAGCACCAGGAAACCGGCGTCGACCTTCAGCGGGTTGTCGAAATGCCGGATGACCTTGTCGTCCTGGATTGTCGTGTTGCGGCAGTTCTCGCCGATGGTCTTACCGTTGACGGTAGGGGCGTTCTCATTGATCAGCCCCTGCCCCATCAGCTCGTTGACGACTGCCGGCACGCCGCCCGCATGATAATAGTCTTCGCCGAGATATTCGCCGGCCGGCTGGAGGTTCACCAGCAGCGGCACTTTGTGGCCGTGCTTTTGGAAATCGTCGACAGTGATGTCGACCCCGGTGTGCCGGGCAATGGCGACGATGTGGATCGGCGCGTTTGTCGAGCCGCCGATCGCCGAATTGACGACGATGGCGTTGACAAAGTTTTCCTTGGTCAGGATGTCCGAGGGTTTTAGGTCCTCATGCACCATGTCGACGATGCGAAGGCCCGTGCGATACGACATTTCCTGCCGATCGCGATAAGGCGCGGGAATGGCCGCCGAGCCCGGCAACTGCATGCCGAGCGCCTCGGCCAGCGAGTTCATCGTCGAGGCCGTGCCCATCGTGTTGCAATAGCCGGTCGATGGCGCCGACGACGCAACGAGGTCGATGAACTGCGGATAGTCGATCTCGCCCTTGGCCATCATCTCGCGGGCCTTCCAAACGATCGTGCCGGAACCCGTGCGCTCGCCCCTGTGCCAGCCGTTGAGCATCGGCCCGACCGAGAGAGCGATCGCCGGGATGTTCACGGTGGCGGCGCCCATCAGCATGGCAGGCGTCGTTTTATCGCAGCCGATGGTCAGCACCACGCCGTCGATCGGATAGCCGTAAAGCACTTCGACGAGGCTGAGATAGGCCAGATTGCGATCAAGCGCGGCAGTCGGGCGCTTGCCGGTTTCCTGGATCGGGTGGACCGGAAACTCGAGCGGGATGCCACCTGCGTCGCGAATGCCTTCGCGGACGCGTTTTGCAAGCTCGATGTGGTGACGATTACACGGCGACAGGTCCGAGCCGGTCTGCGCGATGCCGATGATCGGCTTGCCGGACTGCAGCTCCTCGCGGGAAATGCCGAAATTGAGGTACCGCTCGAGGTAAAGCGCGGTCATATCCGGATTGTCCGGATTATCGAACCAGGCGCGCGAACGGAGTTTTTTGGCCGCGCCGTTGGCGCCGCCGTGCGAGTTGCTGCTGTTTGACGTCATTTTCTCATCCCATGGCCGCCGAAGGGACGCGGCGGCTAGCTATTCGGTCGCCGTTATAGAGCATTGCCGCGCCGGCAGGGAAATGCTTTTCCGCCGCGCCGGATGATGAATTTGGCTAATAATTTCGGCTGGCGGGACTGCAGGTGTTCGGGTTAGTTACCGCCGAACGAGCGCACCGGTCGAATGGGTGCCGGTGCCGTGACCGGGGGCGAAAGTGAGCAGCCGAACCGCGTGGGTCGCCGTCGATTGGGGCACCTCGAATCTGCGCGCCTGGGGAATCGGCCCCGATGGCGCCATCAGTTTCTCGAAATCGTCGCCCGACGGCATGGGCAAGCTGGCGCCCGCGGCGTTCGCCGGCGTGCTGTCCGCCCTCCTCGCCGACGAGGCGCCGGCCGATGGCTCAAGGCTCGATGTCCTGATCTGCGGCATGGCGGGCGCGCGGCAGGGCTGGATGGAGGCACCTTATCTCGAAGCGCCGGCCGATCTCGGCGGCCTCGCCTTTGCCGCGGTACAGCCCGCCATGCCGGAATCATCGCTTTCACCGCGCATTCTGCCGGGTGTGTGTCAAAAGGCGACCGGCGCGGAGGATGTCATGCGCGGCGAGGAGACGCAGCTCCTTGGCCTCAGCGCATTGCTGCCCGGCTTTGCCGGAACGGCGATTCTGCCCGGGACCCACTCGAAGTGGGTCGCGGTGAACGGTCGCCGCATCGAAAAATTTGCAAGCGCCATGACTGGCGAGCTCTACGAGGTACTGCGCACGCATTCGGTGCTTCGGTTGTCATTAGGCGGCGATCTCGATGGGCCAGACCGTGACGCCGGGTTTTCGGCAGGCCTCGAAGCCGGTATCGAGGCGCCGCAAAAGCTCGCCTCGACGTTGTTCAAGGTCCGTGCCGGTTCGCTGCTGTCGGGCCGCAAACCGGATTGGTGCGCCGGCTTCCTCTCGGGTTTGCTCATCGGTACGGAAATCGGCGGCCAGCGCGACTGGCTGGGCGAGAGCGAGGTGCCGTTGATCGGCAGCGCTGCACTTTGCGCGCTTTACGCCCGGGGCCTCGCCATTGTCGGCGCCAAAGGCCGCGTCATCGATGCTACCGAGGCGACCATCGCCGGCCTCAAAGCCGCGCGCGCCAGCACCCAGTAAGTCTGTTCGAAACGCGCGAGACGGGCTAGATGTCGCCCGCGACCGGCAAAGGAGAATGCCCATGACGGATCATCGTCACCTCATCGCGATCCTGAGGGGCATTACCACTGCCGAGGCGGTGACGGTGTCAAACGCCCTCGCCGATGCGGGCATCACCCTTATCGAAGTGCCGCTCAATTCACCTGATGCGCTGACCTCGATCGCGCTTGCCGCGCAGGCGCTCGATGGGCGAGCGGTCATCGGCGCGGGGACCGTGCTCAGCAAGAAGCAGGTCGATGCCGTGGCAGAGGCGGGGGGCAAGTTCGTGGTTTCACCCGATACCAACAAGCAGGTGATCGAGCGCACTATCGAGCACGGCATGCAATCCTACCCGGGCGTTTTCTCGCCGACCGAGGCATTTCGGGCCATCCGGGCGGGCGCGACCGCGCTGAAATTCTTTCCGGCCGAGGTGCTTGGCGCCAAAGGCATCCGCGCCATAAAAGCAGTGCTGCCGCCCGATTTGCCGCTTTATGCCGTAGGCGGCGCTAATCCCGACAATTTTGGCGAGTTTTTTACGGCCGGTTGCGCCGGATTCGGGCTTGGAACCTACCTTTACAAGCCGGGCATGGCACTCGAGGAAACGGCGGCACGGGCAAGGACCGCCGTCGAGGCGTACGACAGGGAGAAGAACAAATGAGCGAGACGGCAAAACTGTTCGTCGATTGCCGCAACCAGCTCGGCGAGGGCCCGTTCTGGCATCCGCTACGCCAGCAACTGTTCTGGTTCAATATCATCGGCAAGACCCTCTACGCGGCCAATGCCGACGGCACGATCGCCAATAAATGGACGTTCGACCGCATGGCGTCGGCGGCGGGCGTCATCGACAAGGATACGCTGGTTATCGCTGCGCAGGGTGCAATCCTCAAACTCGACCTCAATACGGGCAAAACGACGGAACTCGCAGCCCTTGAACCGGAGCTTCCGGGCAATCGCAGCAATGACGGACGCGTCAACCCCGCGGGCGGCCTCTGGATCGGCACGATGGAACATGCCGAGGAGCTCTATTCCGGCTCGGTGTATCAATACCGGAAGGGCGCGCTGAAGAAGCTTTTCACCGACATCCGAGTGCCGAATTCGACGTGCTTTTCTCCTGACGGCCGTACGGCTTATTTTTCCGACACTCCCAACCACATCATCATGAAGCGCAGCATCGACCCCGCAACGGGCGAGCCGACGAGCTTCTGGAGCGTCTTTGCTGATACCAAAGACCAGCCCGGCGCGCCGGACGGTTCGGTCGTGGACTCCGAAGGCTATCTCTGGAGCGCGCGCTGGGGCGGCAATCGCGTCATCCGCTATACGCCCGACGGCCGCATCGATCGCGAAGTCATGCTGCCGGTCAGCCAGGTCACCTGCCCGGCGTTCGGCGGCCCCGGCCTCAAGACGCTGTACATTACCTCGGCCGCGAAGAATCTTTCGCCCGAGGCGCTGGCCAAGGAGCCGCATGCCGGCAGTGTCTTTGCCATCGAACTCGACGTCGCCGGGCAGCCTGAGCCGCTGATCCAGGCCTGATTTCTCTCTCCTCCGCCCAATTTGAAGGAAGCCTCGATGACGACCCCTGCCCTCGGCGTCTGCTACTACCCCGAGCACTGGCCGCAATCCGTTTGGGAGCGTGACGCGGCGCAGATGGCCGAAGTCGGCATCACCTATGTCCGGATCGGCGAGTTCGCCTGGTCAAAACTCGAGCCGCGCCCCGGCGAACTTCATTTCGACTGGCTGATCCAATCGATGGATACGCTCGGCCGGCACGGGCTCAAGGTCATCGTCGGCACCCCGACCGCCACGCCGCCACGCTGGATCGTCGACAAGCTGCCGGACATGGTGGCCATCGACCCCAACGGGCGACCCCGCAATTTTGGCTCGCGCCGGCACTACGATTTCTCACATCTCGGCTACCGCGCTGAAAGCGCCCGCATTACCCAGATTATCGCCGACCGCGTCGGCCAGCATCCGGCGCTCGCCGGCTGGCAGACCGACAACGAATATGGCTGCCACAACACCACCTACTCCTATTCGGAATCGGCGCGGCGCGGCTTCCGCTATTGGCTGCGTGAAAAGTACAAAACCATCGAAGCGCTGAACGAGGCGTGGGGCACCGTGTTCTGGTCGATGGACTACAACGATTTTGACCAGATCGATCTGCCGTTCCTGACCGTCACCGAGCCCGATCCGCCGGCCTCGATGGATTTTCGGCGTTTTTCGTCCGACCAGGTCGTTGCATTCAACAAGGTGCAGTTCGACATCCTGAAAGCCGCGCGGCCCGATCTGCCGGTGGCGCACAATTTCATGGGCCGGTTCACCGAGTTCGACCACTATGACGTGGCGCAAAACCTCGACATCGCCGCCTGGGATTCCTACCCGATCGGCTTCCTTGACCAGAGCACCGAAGCCGATGACGTCAAGGCGCTGTACCTGCGGCAAGGCGAACCGGACTATCAGGGCCTGCAGCACGACATTTACCGCGCCGTCGGCCGCGGCCGCTGGTGGGTGATGGAGCAGCAGCCGGGCCCGGTGAACTGGGCCCACCACAACCCCGATCCTCTGCCCGGCATGCCGCGGCTCTGGGCGTGGGAAGCCTTCGCTCATGGGGCGGAAACCGTTTCGTATTTCCGCTGGCGGCAGGCGCCGTTCGCGCAGGAGCAGATGCACGCCGGGCTGCTGCGCCCCGACAGCGAGCATGCGCCGGCCTATCACGACGCCAAGCAGGTCGCCGAGGAGCTGAAGCTCACGGGGATCGCGGGCGAAGCGACCAAGGCCCGTGTCGGCATCGTTTACGACTATAAGAGCGAGTGGGCGTGGCAGATCCAGCCGCAATCACGAGGTTTTACGCACTATGCCCACGTCCGTGGCGCCTATTCGGCCTTCCGCAAACGCGGCGTCGATGTGGATATCCTGTCGCCGCATACCGACGATTTTTCGGGCTACGACATCGTCATCATCCCGGCGCTGTTCGCCTGGAACGACGCGCTGCGGACAGCAATCGCCAACTTCGAGGGGCGCCTGCTGATCGGGCCACGCTCCGGCAGCAAGACTGAGAATTTCTCGATTCCGGCCAATCTCGGGCCTGACCTGCCGCAGAATTTGCTCGACGCCAAGGTTGCCCGCGTCGACAGCACCAATCCCGTTTACACCGTGCCAGTCAGAGGCGGTGGTGCGGTGCATCATTGGCGCGAGCGGCTCGATACCAACGCCGAAGTCATCCTTGCAGACGAGGAAGGATACCCGGTGCTGGTCTCCCAAGGCCGCCTCTCCTATCTCGCGGCGAGCGGGGACAAGGCGCTGATGCAGCGCATCATCGACATGATGATCGAGGATGCGGGCTTGCCAACTTTGGCGCTGCCGGCCGGCGTCCGCTGCCGCAAGCGCGACGGGTTCCGCATCTACTTCAACTACGGCAATGCGCCCGCCACTTTGGTACCCGCATCCGACGAAGCCGGCTATGTCGTTGGCACTGCCAACATGCCGGCCGCTGGGGTGACTATCGCCCAGCTCGCCAAGGCCGGTTGAGATCGCCGATCGCAGGGCGGAGTTCGAACCGCCCCGCTCCGGCATCCCAGCGCAGCCATTGCACGCCGCCCCTGGCGAGGTCATCGGCATCGATCACCGTCGTTTCGGCCCGGCAGTCAGCCGGCGCCTGCAGGTGGGTGACAACAAGATCGGCATTGGCGCAATCCTCATCGAATGCCGCGAGGTTCTTGCTCGATGCAACGGTGAAGCCGAGCGGGCTCTTGGTGATGCAACCAAGGCTGTCGCAGGAGACTGACCCAGGCGGCGCCGCGTCGATCTGCTGGCGATAGGTCTGCCCCCACACGTCAACGGCGAAGCTGCCGGGCTTGCCGCCGATGAGCGTCAAACCATCGGCGCCACGGACCGCGAGCGCCTGTGTGGTGTCGGCGACGAGCACATCGGGCGGATGGTCCAGCGCGAACAACAATATCGCCGGAACGGCTAGCACTGGACCGATCAGCCGGTAGCGATTGGTGAAGAAAGCGAACCAAGCCAGCGCGAGCAGCGCGATGAACAGCGCAAGCGGGGTTAGCAGCGGACTGCCCTCGAAGTTCTGGCTCCAGCCGGCGACGAGCGTCGCAACATCGAGCATGCGGTCGACCGACCAGCCCAGCAGCCAGATGAATGGCCGATCCATACCGAACGGCATGGCGAGCACAGACAGCATCGCCGCGGGCATCATCACCAGCGCCACCAGCGGCATGATCATCAGGTTGCCGACGATGCCGAGGGGCGAGGTCTGCTGAAAATGGTAGATGGCGAAGACAATCGTCGAGGCACCACCGATCAGGCTAGTGAGCGCAATGCCGGCGAAATGCGTCGCGATATAGCCCAATGGGCCTTTCCCGACGCTACGCCGGCGTCCGAGGATCTCGTAGATGCCGACGAGGCCGATGACGGCGGCGAACGAAAGCTGGAAGCCGGGGCGAAAGATCTCAGTCGGCTCGGTGAGCACAGTGAAGAGGCCCGCCAGAGCGACGTTCCGCATGCTGAGTGCCCGGCGGCCCAAAACAACGGCGCCAAAGAGCAGCACCGCCATCACCGTGGACCGCAACGCTGCCGCGCCGCCGCCTGAAATGGCGTAATAGAAAAGTGCCGCGGCGATCCCGCCGGCTGCCGCCAGCTTCTTGACGTCGACGTGACGCGCCAGCGGCGTTGCCAGCGCGAGGAGAAACCGCAAGGCAAAGAACACGCCGCCGGCTACGAGCGACAGGTGGAGACCGGAGATGGCGATCACATGCGCAAGGCCGGCCGTGGCCACAACCTGCCGCGACGCATCGGTGATGTCGCTCTGATCGCCGGTGATGATGGCACGCGCAATGCCGCGCGATGGCTGGCTCAGCACGGCCTCGATGCGCGTACCAATGGTTTGCCGGACCATATCGAAGAACCGCTCGGGCGCCGGCACGTCGGGACTTGTTAAGAGCGACGCCGCCGTAGTGCTGCCATAGGCGCCAATGCCCTGGAAATACGAGCTGAACTCGGCGTCCGCGCCGTTGGGGACGGCGGGCCCCGGCACGGCGTAAAAGTAGATGCGCGCATCAATGATATCGCCCGGCGCCAGTGGCGGTCCGGCTTTGACCACGATGCGTGCGCGCCGGATTTGAAGGGGCTTGCCCGGTGGTACCGGCTCGATCCCGGATATCATGACCCGCCGCCCGGTGGGCGTTACGGCGAGAACAGCGTCGACCCGTGCGTGATACTCGCCGTAGGCAGCACCATGCAGCATCGCGGTGCCGAACAGTGCGCCCTGGATCGCAAGCAGGCTGAAGCCGAGCCAAAAAGCTGTGCAGAGCCCCAGCAAGCGCATCGGCACAACGGTGCGACGCGCCAGCCAAAACGCTGCCGCAACGCATGCGCCGACCGCCGCGAGCGCGATCGGCTCCGGCTGCGCGTCGGCGAGCAGCGAGGTAAGTACGCCAAGGATGATGGCGAACGGCAGCAATACGAAGAACTGCCGCTGTTCGAGCGCATGGGAAAAACTGGCTCGGAGCCCGGTGACCTCAGCCCTGCGCGGCTTGATCGGCGCCGGACCCCGCTGGCGGACAAAGAAGGAGGGACGCGGCGCAGCTGATGTCCGCGCCTCGGCCTCAGCCCCATCAACCGGCCGCCCGAGCTCCTGCCCCGTGTCGCTCATTGTCGGGCCTGCCCGCCCTTGCGCTCCCCCTGCCCTATGCTACACGAGGGCGCCCAGTTCTTCCAACAGCGTTCCGCCTGATGCCCAAGCCCGTCGTCACTCGCTTTGCCCCCTCGCCTACCGGCTACCTCCACATCGGAGGCGCGCGCACGGCCCTGTTCTGCTGGGCCTATGCGCGGAAAATGGGCGGCAAATACCTGCTCCGCATCGAGGATACGGATCGCGAGCGCTCGACCGATGCTGCCGTTACGGCCCTGCTCGATGGCCTCGACTGGTTAGGGCTGCATTGGGATGGCGAGCCGCTGTTCCAGTTTGCCCGCGCTGCCCGCCACGCCGAAGTTGCGCGCGAGCTGATCGCACGTGGGCAGGCCTATTATTGCTATTGCACGCCGGCAGAGCTGGACAAGATGCGCGAAGATGCGCGCGCCGCCGGCAAGCCGCCGCGCTACAACGGCTATTGGCGCGATCGCGATCCCGCCGAGGCCCCCCCAGGTGTGAAGCCGGTTATCCGCGTCAAAGCACCGCTTGCGGGCGAGATCGTCGTCAACGATCACGTCCAGGGCAAGGTGGTGTTCAAGACCGAGAATCTCGATGATTTCATCATCCTGCGCTCGGACGGCACGCCGACCTATATGCTCGCGGTGGTGGTCGACGACCACGATATGGAGGTCACCCACATCATCCGCGGCGATGACCACCTGACCAACGCGGCGCGGCAGATCATCATCTACAACGGCATGGAGTGGGACGTGCCGGAGATGGCCCACATCCCGCTCATCCACGGGCCGGACGGCGCGAAACTCTCGAAGCGCCACGGCGCGCTCGGCGTCGATGCCTATCGCAAGATGGGCTATCTGCCGGAGGCGCTACGCAATTATCTCGCGCGGCTTGGCTGGTCGCACGGCGATGACGAGATTTTTTCAACTGAGCAGATGGTCGATTGGTTCAGCCTCGACGAGCTCAACAAGGGCGCGGCGCGGTTCGACTTCGTCAAGCTCGAGAACGTCAACGGCCACTACATCCGCTCCGCCGATCCGGCGAGGCTCTACGACATCATGGTCGCGACGGCCGCTGAGAACGAGCGCACTGTCGACGTGGCTGGCCTCACCGCCAACCGCGATACCGTCCTCGCCGCGCTGCCCGAATTGCAGCCTCGCGCCAAGACGGTGCTAGAACTGATCGACCTGGCGCAGTTCATCTATGCCGTGCGGCCCCTCATCATTGAGACATCGGCCGGGCAGCAATTGACGCCCGACAGCCGCGCCATGCTCAAGGAGTTCGGTGACGTCCTCGCCGGCCTCAATGACTGGTCGGTGCCGGCAATCGAAGCGGCAGCGCGCGTTTTCGCCGAAGCGCGTGGCTTGAAGCTTGGCAAGCTGGCTCAGCCGCTGCGGGCTGCGCTGACGGGTCGCACTATCTCACCGGGCATCTTTGAGGTCATGATCCTAATCGGTCGAACGGAAGCGTTGGCCCGGCTGCAGGACCAGACCGGCTGACCTGCTTGGCCGCCTTATTCCTGGGCTTGCTGCCGCTATTTATTCCACCGATTCAGGGCACAAAGGCGTGTTCGCCGATTTGTTGCATGGGTCGGGTAATTGGGTTACGCCAAGGCGAAACTTGCCCCGGACCTCTCACCATTCGACCCTGCCGCTTTCCTCCCGAATTCGCTGCATGCGGGCCGACAAGGAGTGCAAACAATGACTGACACCCAGGCCAAACTTGTCATCGGAGACCAGACTTTCGAATTCCCCATCCTGTCTGGCACCGTGGGGCCGCAAGTCATTGATATAAGGTCGCTTTATTCAAAGACCGGGCTGTTCACCTATGATCCCGGCTTCACCTCGACGGCCGCCTGCGACTCCTCGATCACCTATATCGACGGCGATAAGGGCGAGCTGATGTATCGGGGCTACCCGATCGAGCAGCTGGCCGACAAATCCAACTATCTCGAAGTCTGCTACCTGCTGCTTTACGGCGAGCTGCCGAACCCGGCGCAGATGACGGATTTCCAGGAGCGCGTCACCCGCCACACCATGCTGCACGAACAGGTGCACCTGTTCTTCCGCGGTTTTAGGCGCGATGCGCATCCGATGGCGATCGTCTGCGGCGTGGTCGGCGCTCTCGCCGCGTTCTACAGCGACTCCGCCGACATCAACGATCCCATGCAGCGCGAAATCGCCTCGATCCGGATGATCGCCAAGCTGCCGACGATCGTCGCGATGGCCTACAAATATTCGGTCGGCCAGCCGTTCGTTTATCCGCGCAACGACCTCGACTACGCCAGCAATTTCCTCAGGATGTGCTTCTCGGTGCCGGCGGAGGAATATGAGGTCAATCCGGTCGTGGCGCGCGCCATGGACCTGATCTTCACGCTCCATGCCGACCACGAGCAGAACGCCTCGACGTCGACCGTCCGGCTCGCCGGCTCGTCCGACGCCAACCCCTTCGCCTGCATCGCAGCGGGCGTCGCCTGTCTCTGGGGCCCGGCGCATGGCGGCGCCAACGAAGCGGCGCTCAATATGCTGCGTGAGATCGGCACGGTCGACCGCATCCCGGCCTTTATCGAGCGCGCCAAGGACAAGAACAGCGGCTCTCGCCTGATGGGCTTTGGGCACCGCGTTTACAAGAACTACGATCCACGCGCCAAGGTGCTGCAGGCTGCAGCCAATGACGTGCTGGAACAGCTCGGCGCTCATAATCTCAGCCCGACGCTGCAGGTCGCCAAGGAGCTCGAGAAGATCGCGCTGTCCGATCCGTACTTCATCGATCGCAAGCTTTACCCGAACGTCGATTTCTATTCGGGCATCATCCTCGATGCGATCGGCTTCCCGACCTCGATGTTCACCGCCATTTTCGCCATGGCGCGCACCGTCGGCTGGATTGCGCAGTGGAAGGAAATGATTGCCGATCCGCAGAAGAAGATCGGCCGCCCCCGCCAGCTCTACGAAGGCTCGCCGCAGCGCGACTACACCCCGATCGTCGACCGCTGAGACTTTGCGAGTACATCGAGCACCCGTCCAACGGGATCTGTCAGGGGCGCTTCGGGCGCCCCTTTTTCCATCAGCGTTCGCAGGTCGGCAAAGGCCGCCAACTGCGCTTCAGCGACGCCTTCGCCGTCCAGCACGCGGCGCACCGTTTCTTCGAGGCGGCCCGCGTCGGGTTCGCTGAGCAGCAGTTCCGGGACCACGGCCCGATCGAGCACAATGTTCGGCAGGGACGCGAACTTCACCTGATATTTGACAAAGCGACGCGCCTGGCCGGTATCGCCGATATAGGTCGTTGCCATCGGCACGCCGGCAAGTGCCAGCTCCAGAGTTATGGTGCCCATCACGGCGATGGCGGCAATTGCTTCGGCAAACGCGGCAAGGCGGCTCGCTTCATCGGAAACGACGTTCACCTTCACCGACCACTTGGCGGTTTCGGCAACCATCCGGGAATGCAGCGATTTCGGCGTCGGCAAGATGAACGAGGTAATCTTCGAATGACCAGCGAGCTTCTGCGCCGTGTCGCGGATCATCGGCAAGGTGCGCGCGATTTCGCCGTTTCGGCTGCCGGGCAGAAGCAGCAGCGGGCCCTTCTCTGGCAGCGCTGGCCGGAAGGGGAAGTGGTGGATTGCCGGATGCCCGACATAGTCGGTTGGCGGACCGCCCAGGCGTTTCATAACCTCGGGTTCGAAGGGCAGAACTGCCAGCACCTCGTCGAACAGTTTCTTCAATTGAGGCGCCCGTTCAGGCTTCCACGCCCAAACGGCCGGCGAGACATAGAGCAGGATCGGGCCGCGATAGCCGTGGTTGCGAAGACGCCCGGCGAGTGCTGCCGAAAACACTTGGGAATCGACGAGCACAACGATGTCCGGCTTGGCCGCGAGCACGGCGCGCGCTGCCTGGCCGAAGCGCCAGAACAACTTAGGTAAGCGCTTGATAACGTCGGCAAAACCCATGACCGAGAGATCAGCCATTGGGAAGATTGGCGACAACCCTTCGGCCATGAGCGCCGTGCCACCGACGCCCGAGAGCTGTAAGTTCGTCCGCTGTTTCAAGCCCTTGACCAGTTCGGCGGCAATCCGGTCGCCCGAAGGCTCGCCGGCGAGGATGAAGAGCGAGATCGGGTCAGACATTGTCGAGCGCGATACCGACAATGCTGATGCCGGCCTCGCTGGCGCCGGCGCTGACGGCCTTGCGGTCAATAATAATCGCTCCGTTGGCCTCGACAGCAATGATCGAAACACCGGCGGCGGCGGCGCGGCGGATCGTCTCCGGTCCGATGGCCGGGCGATCGACCAGCCTCGACTGCTGCGGCTTCAGGGCCTTGGCGAGGATGAGCGGCACGTCGGCGCCGAGCCCTTCGTCGCGATAGTGCGCCACGCGGGCGAGGAGCGCGTCGGTGCCGGCAATATCTTCAACGGCAATGACACGTCCCGGCGCCACGACAACCGCCTGCCCGGCGTCGAGCGCGCCGATCGCTCGCGCCGTCTCAAGCGCGAAACGCGCCACGGGCAGCAGAGCGGGGGCAACGGGCGGACCAGCGATGAGGCCCGATCCGGCGAGAATGTCCGGCACGATGGCCTCGGCGCCGACGACCTTGGCACCGGTCATCCCGAGCACCTTCTCGGCGAATTTGAGAAGAGCGGAATCGCCCGATGGCCCCTTCGCACCGGCGAAGCGCTTGAACGCCTCGCGCTCGGCCGTGGGCGGCTTCAGGCCGCCGACCATGGTGACGTGAGTGGTCCGAAAAGACGTGATTTTCCAAATCAGTTTGGGTAGGTCGGCAGCGCCAAAAATCTCATCGAGCCCGAGGTCGGGGCGTTCGACGAGCGGTAGAACCTGCACCTTGTCGCCGGCGGCTCTCGCGCCGTCGATCACCTCTGGGACGAGCGCGCCGGCGCCGGCGAGGATCGTCAGCCGTCGGCTCATTCCGGCATTTCGGCGCCGTCGCGCGGCAGCATCAAGGTGCCGCCATTGGGCTTTTGGATGAACGCAATGACCTGCGTCACCAGCGGATCGCCTTCGAAAATCTTGGCTGCATCCTCAACGCGTTCGCGCAGAGTCCCCTCGTTGGAGAAGATCATGCGATAAGCGGCGCGCAGTTTGTGGATGCTTTCGCGATCGAAGCCGCGGCGTTTCAACCCGACGAGATTGAGCCCGGCCAGATGACCCGGATTGCCGTTGGCCATGCCGAACGGGATGATGTCGTTGTCAACCTTGGTCATGCCGCCCACGAAGGCATGAGCGCCGATCTGCACGCGCTGCGTCACCCCGGCGTGGCCGCTCAAGATGACGTAGTCGCCGACCTTGCAGTGGCCGGCGAGCCCGGCGTTGTTCGAAAGGACGACGTGGTTGCCGAGCACGCAATCGTGGCCGACATGGACGCCGATCATCAGCAGGCAATGGTCGCCAACGATCGTCTCCATGCCGCCGCCCTCGGTTCCGGGGCTGATGGTGACATGCTCGCGGATGGTGCAATCGGCGCCGATCACCAGCCGAGAGGATTCGCCGCGATATTTGAGATCTTGCGGCTCATAACCGATCGAAGCGAACGGAAAGATACGGGTTCGCGCGCCGATCTCCGTACGGCCGGCGATCGACACCTGCGACAACAGCTCCACGCCGTCGTGGAGGACGACATTGTCGCCGACGATGCAGTAGGGCCCGATATGCACCCCCTGACCTATAACAGCGCGCGGGCTGACGACGGCGGTCGGATGAATAACGGTCTGCACGGAAGGCATTGCGTCTGCCATTTATTCCGCTCCCACGATCATGGCGCCGATTTCGGCTTCGGCGACGACCACGCCATCGACGATGGCGCGCGCTTCGTAGCGGCCCACCGTGCGGCGGCGGTGAATTTTCTTGATGTGATATTCAAGCCGGTCGCCGGGGTGAGCGGGCTTCCGGAATTTTGCCTTGTCGATGGTGATAAGCAGGACAATCTTCTTGCCCTCGCTGAGCCCGTCATGCGCGATCACCATGGCGCCCGCCGTCTGTGCCATGCCCTCGATGATCAGCACACCCGGAAACACTGGATTCTCGGGGAAATGGCCCTGAAAAATCGGCTCGTTGACGGTGACGTTCTTGATGCCAATGGCGGCCTCGTCGGCATCCATGTCGATGATCTTGTCGATCATCAGCATCGGATAGCGGTGCGGCAGGCATTTCAGAATGTCGGCGATCTCGAGCTTGCCGAGCTGGCGGCCTTCCGATGCAGTCGCTTTGGTGTCCATCAGCCCTCTTCCTTACTGACCAGCCGCCGGATGCTGGCAAGATTCCGCCGCCAGGTTCGCGCATCTTCCGCCGGGGCACCGGCGTAGTGCGACTTCGGCGGGACATCCTTGGTGACCCCTGAACGGGCATAGATAACAGAGCCGGCGCCAATGGTCAGGTGCCCGGCCGTACCGGCGCCCCCGCCGATCATCACGCTGTCTCCAATTATCGTCGAACCGCTCAGGCCTACCTGCCCTGCGATGAGGCAATTGCGACCGATATTACAATTGTGGCCGACCTGCACGAGGTTATCGATCTTGGTGCCCTCACCGATCACAGTGTCGCCAAGCGCGCCACGGTCGATGGTGGTGTTCGCGCCGATCTCAACACCGTCCTGCAGGATGACGCGGCCGAGCTGCGGGATCTTGCGGTTGGTGAGGGTGAAGTCGAGCCAGCCAAAGCCCTCGGTGCCGATGCGCGCGCCAGGGTGGAGAACGACCTTGTTGCCTAGATAGGCGCAGTCGATGCTGCAGTTGGAGCCGATGATGCAGTCACGGCCAATCGCAACGCCCGCGCCGATCGACGTATTCGGCCCGATGATCGTACCGCTGCCGATCTCGACGTTGGCGCCGATGCTCACATTGGCGCCAATACGGACACCAGCTTCGAGGTAGGGCTCCTGATCGACGCCCAGCGCGCCGCTGAAAACCGACCTCGTATCAGCCGGATACATCCGGTGCAGCAACTCGACGAAAAGCTCATGTGCCTTCGGCGTGACGATGGCGATGCTGCTCTCGGGCACGTGCTCGCGTAGAGCCGGCGACACAATGACCGCACCCGCAGAGGTGGCTTCGAGATCGGCAGCATAGTCGCGGTGCACCGCGAGGGAGATATGCTCCGAACCGGCAATATGCAGCTCGCGAGCGCCAGCAATCACCAGCAGCCGCCCGCGAACATCCTCGGCAGCTGGTTCGAAGCCCACGGCTCCGAGCAAGGCATTCAACGTGTCAGGCGTCGCTACCGTATGAAAGCGCGTATCGACCATCAGGAACTTACTCAATGAAAGAGGCCGCGGCGCAACCGCCCCGCGGCCTCTTGAATTTTCTCACGCCGATCAGGCTAGAGCAAGGTCTGCAGCGTCAACTGGAAGACCTGCGTCTGGTCCGAACTGGCCTTCGACAGGACGTAGCCAAAGTCGCCACGCAGCGGTCCGAACGGCGAGTTCCAGATGATCGACGCACCAGCCGAAGCCTTGAACGGATTGTCCGTGCTGCCTGGATCAAGCGTGCCCGAGCCAAGCGCCGGAACACCGCTGATGTAGGCGGTATCGGCCCAGAAGGCACCATCCAGCCCATAAGACTCGGGGAGCATCGGGATCGGGAACTGCACCTCTGCCGACAAGCCGGCATAGGCTGTTTCACCGAGGTATTCACCCTCGTAGCCATTCACGCCCTGCAGCCGCGGACCGTAACCACCGTAGGCAAAGCCACGGATCAGCTTCGAGTCCTCGCGGAACGCTTCAAGTGAACTCGTGTCGCCGCCGCCAAGGTGATTGACGATGCCGGCCTGTCCCTTGAGGCTACCCACGATGCCGGTATCGCCGAACGGCATGAAGTAGCGGGCCTTGGCCTCAGTCTTCACGTCGTTGTAGTCGATTCCGTCATAGCGCTGGGTAAGGACCGCGTAGACGCCCGTGGTCGGGTTCTTCTGATCGTCCAACGTATTGAAGTTGAGGTTATAGCCGACGAAGCCCTTATTGTAGACCTGCCCGTCGCTAACCACCTGCGATGTCGGCTGCGTGTGAATTGCGCCTAAGGTGGAGCAATCCTCGCTATTGCCGCTGCTGTCGGTGCAGACGTCAGTAACCGAGTAGCTTTGCTGCTCGAAGCCGGCGAACGTGCTCGCCGAAACCGTCTCGGTAAGCGGCATGCCCAAGCGGACCTGGCCGCCGATCGCGTTGAGACCGTAGTAGGTGCTCGACGTCTGCGACGTGATGTGGTCCCACAGATCGAAGCCCGACGAGACCTTCAGGCCCATGAAACGGGGCTCGGTGAAGGAGAAGTCGAACGTCTTGCCGACACCCGATGCACCGATGGCAGCGCGGACATACTGGCCACGACCGAGGAAGTTGCGCTCGGTAAGCGAAATCTCACCCAGGATGCCCTGATCCGTCGAATACCCTGCCGTGACGCCATAGTCGCCCGTCGACTGCTCGACCACGGCGATATCGACGATGACCTTGTCGGGCGCGCTGCCCGGCTCGGTGGTGATATCGACACTCTTGAAGAAGCCAAGAGACTGAATGGCAAGCTTGTCGCGCGACACCACGGCCTGGTTGAAGGGGTCGCCTTCGCCGAAATCCAGCTCGCGACGAATGACGAAGTCACGCGTCTTGAGATTGCCGGTGATGTTGATGCGCTCGACGTAAACGCGCGGACCATTGTCCACGAGATAGGTGATGTTCAGTCGATGGTTCGCCATGTCGCGATCAAGACGCGGACGCACGTCGGCGAAGGGATAGCCCTGATCCGTCGCCTTGAGCGCCATATCAGAGGCCGTCTTCGTCAGATCGTTCTGCGAATAGGGGCTGCCCTGGCCGGTTGCGATCGTGTTCGAGAGCGCTGCCGTCTGCAGGTTCGGGATGCTGGTTTCCACCGACGACGGGCCGAACGTGTAACGGTCGCCCTCCACGACCGTGTAGGTGATGTAGTAGCCATTGCGCTTCGGATCGAACTCGGCGACAGCCGAAGTCACCTGCGCATCGGGATAGCCGTGATTGGCGTAGTACTGGCGCACGAGCTGCTTATCGATCTCGAGCTGCTGCTCATCGTAAGTGTCGTCCTTCAGCAGCCAGCTAAGCCAGCCGGTTTCCTTCGTGCGGATCACGCCCTTGAGCGTCCCGGCGTTGAAGGCGTTGTTGCCAGTGAAATTGATAGCCGTGATTCCCGAGCGCTGACCTTCGTTGATCACAAAAGTCACGCGGGTCCGTCCGCCGTCGGCCGCAGCAGTCTGCGCGGTCACCGAGACACCGGTGTAGCCGGCGGTCGTATACGCCTGCTTGATGCTCGCAATGTCGGTTTGCACACGGTCAGGCGAATAGGCGCTACGCGAGCCGACCTGCACCATGCTTAGCAGCTCGGCATCCGAGAAACGCTGATTGCCCTGGAAGAGCACAGAGGCGACGATCGAGTTCTCGCTGACCTTGATGAAGACGACGCCACCCGACTGGGTCACGCTGACGGTCTTGAACAGACCCGTGCGGTAGAGCGCATCGATTGATTCGCTGATCTTAGCCGCGTTCGAGGGCTGACCGACCTTGACGGAAACCGTGTTGAGGATCGTCGCGGTGTCGACAGTGTGATTGCCTGACACGCTGATCTTGCTGACCGTCTGCGCCTGGGCCTGGCTCACCCCTAAAAGCGGGGTAGCAATACCGGCAAGAGGCGCTGCGAACAGGATAGCCAGCGCCAGAATTACGCTGCGCATCAGCTTGTTACGATCGATCATGTTTAATGCAGCCCTTGCAAACAGTGCCCCTAAGGGAATCGCTTGTCGCAACTCCCCCAGCTAACTCCATTGAAAGCTTTTACTGTTTTTTTAGCCAAGGGCAAGGCGCAAGCCGCCTTTGGGTTACCGAAAGATTGGTGTGCTGGCATTCCTGCAACAGCCCGAATCGCTTGACTTTTATGCCGTCGTCCGACCCTCAGAAAATGTCGTTGTAGAGGGTGAAAATGGTCAGCGTCAGGACTAGTGCCAGGCCGAAACGGAAGCCGATTTCCTGGATACGCTGGCTCAACGGGCGGCCCCGCACCGCCTCGACGAGGTAGTAGAGCAGATGCCCGCCATCGAGCATGGGGATGGGCAGCAGGTTTGCAAGGCCGATATTCAGCGAGATCAACGCCATCAGGTTGATCAGCGCAGGGATGCCAAGGGTCGCGACTTCACCTGATACCTTGGCAACCTTCACCGGACCGCCCAGTTCTTCGACGTCGCCACGGCCAACGAAAAAATCACCGATAAACTGGCCTGTCCGCTCGACGATGAAGCGGATTTCCTCGGTGGTCATGCCGATTGCTTCGACGGCGTTCGGCCTATAGAGCGTCACGTCGGACGGGTTGACGGTGCGTGTGACGCCGATTTGACCGATGCGGTGCACTGTCCCAAACATATCGGGGCTGTTGGTCGCCTTCGGGGTCAGAACGATCGTCTTGTCGGCGCCCTGGCGATCGAGAACGATGGTGATCGGCCGCTCGGGGCTCGTCGAAACCAGCCGTTGAAAATCCTCAAAGCCGCGCACCTGGAAGCCGTCGACGGCGACGATCTTGTCGCCGCTCATCAGACCGGCCTGCTGGGCGACACTCCCCGCCACGACGTCACCGATGACCGGCGGGATCATGTAGCGGCCATAGCCGAACAACAGCGCGTAAAGCACTACGAACGTGAAGATAACGTTCGCCGCGGGGCCTGCAATGACGACGGAAATGCGCTGCCAGACGTTTTTGTTGACGAACAGACGCGGCCTCAAATCCGGGCCCGCATTCGCGATGACATCAGCGTCTGGAGTGGCGCTAGTCGCATTCATATCGCCAACGAAGCGAACATAGCCGCCCAACGGAATCAGCGAAACGCGCCAGCGCGTGCCGCTGCGGTCGTTGATGCCGAAGAGTTCCGGCCCAAAGCCGATGGAAAAGGTCTGGATAGCAATGCCGTTCCAGCGCGCCACCAGATAGTGCCCCATCTCGTGGACGAACACGATGATCGTCAGCACCACCAGATAGGGCACAATGTAGGAAAGCAGCATCATGACGTAGCTAAGCATGAAGACCAAACGCCCTTGAGCAGAACTGGCGGTTGACCGCCGCGCTTTCGAGATGGAGCGAGCTAGCGGCCAATTGCGCTGACATTACGTCCCCCTATCGGAGGATTCGCGCGGCAAATCACCAATTGAGAAACCCCGCCGCGACCACGCCCGGCCCCAGATGTAGCGCGCCGACGCCGTAAAGAAACAGTACGCCGAAGGTCACGCTATCCAGCCGATCCATCAATCCGCCGTGACCGGGGATGACATTGCCGCTATCCTTGACGCGGAACCGCCGCTTTAGGGCGCTTTCGGTTAGATCGCCGACCTGGCCAAGGATGCTGGTGATCACCGCCAGCAGCGCGCCGATCCAGAGCGGCGACGCGGTGCCGAAATGCCAAACGAGCGTACCGGCCACCGAACCCAGCAGCAGGCCACCAATGGCACCTGACCAGGTTTTGGCGGGAGAAATATCAGGGGCGAGCTTTTCGCCGCCGACCTGCCGGCCGGTGAAAAATGCGCCGGTGTCGGTCAGCCAGACCGTCACGCCGAGAAAGACGGCCGCGACAAATCCGGTGGGTTCGGATCCGCGCATCGCCAGCATGGCAATCACCACGGCGCCGAAATAAAGCTGACCGCCAGCCCGCCAGATCGCCCCCTCCCCGCCCCGAGCGATTGCAATCACCGCACCGACGATCGCAACGGCTATCGTCGCGGGTGTGCCCCAGAGCGGCCAGAGGATGGCATCGATGAAAACGAGAGCAATCAGCACCATGCCGACTGGGGTCAGCGGTTTTAGCGTGACCATCGTCTCCCATTCGCGATAGGCGCCGGCGAAGACGAGGCCGATCACGAGGGCAAAGACATAGCCGCCGAAATAGACGGCAATGATGGTCAGCGGAATGAGGACAATGGCGGAAGCGAAACGCGGCCCGAGATCGGCCCAGTTGCGGCGGCCGCTCGAAGGAGTTTTGTCGTTCGAGTTGCCGTCGGCGCTCACAAGTCCTGCGCCTCGATTCCCCCGAACCGGCGCTGACGCGACGAATAGTCCTCAAGGACGCGGAGAAATATCTCCTCGTCGAAATCGGGCCAGTATTCGTCGACGAAAGCGAGTTCGGAGTAGGCGCTCTGCCAGAGCAGGAAGTTGGAGAATCGCCGTTCGCCGCTAGTGCGGATGATCAGATCCGGGTCGGGCGCGCCGGATGTATAGAGCGCCTGGGCGACTGTATCCTCGGTGATATCTTCCGGCTTGAGAGTGCCAGCCGCGACCGCCCGGGCAATCCGCCGTGTCGCTTCGGCGATCTCGGCCTTGCCGCCATAGTTGAAGGCGACCGCCAGGTTCAGGCCCGTGTTGCCGGCCGTTTTCGCCTCGACATCGCGGATCAGCCGCTGCAGCGGCGGTTCCAGCTCGTCGCGCGCGCCGATAATCGTCACTCGCACATTGTTGCGATAGAGCGTCTCGAGGTCTGAGGCGACGAAGCGATGCAAAAGGCCGATGATGAACCGCACTTCGTCGCGCGGGCGGGTCCAGTTCTCCGACGAAAAGCTGAACACTGTCAGATACTTGACGCCGTAGTTGATGGAGAGCTCGACAAGCCGCCGCAGCGCTTTCACGCCGGCGATATGACCTTCAGTACGCGGTTTTCCACGGGCGCGGGCCCATCTGCCGTTCCCGTCCATGATGACAGCAACATGCGTCGGAACACGGAGTTCCGGACGGACACGCGGCTGGCTTTGAACGGCGGAATCGACGGACATCATGCCCTCCTGCGGATGCAGTCTACACCTGCATGATTTCCCGTTCCTTGATCGCCACCAAAGTGTCGATTTCGGCCACGGCGCTGTCGGTCGCCTTCTGCACCAGATCGGACTGGACGCGGCCGTCGTCCTGACTGACGTCGCCATCCTTTTCGAGCTTCTTGAGCAGATCCATGCCATCGCGCCGCACGTGCCGGACGGCGACCCGGGCCTGCTCCGCATAGTTATGGGCGACTTTCGTCAGCTCGCGCCGGCGCTCTTCATTGAGGTCCGGCAGCGGCACGCGAATGACCGTACCTTCACCAACAGGATTGAGGCCCAACCCACTGTCGCGAATTGCTTTTTCGACGGCGTTGGCGGTCGACCGATCCCATACCTGGACGCTCAACATGCGCGATTCAGGCACAGTGACGGTCGCGAGCTGGTTGAGCGGCATGCGCGAGCCGTAAGCGTCGACCGTTATCGGGTCGAGCAGGCTGGCGCTGGCACGGCCAGTGCGCAAACCGGCCAATTCGTCCTGCAGCGACTCGATCGACTTCTGCATCCGCGTTTTGAGCTCTTCGAGCGAAAATTTGGCCGGCATCGCTGGCTCCTTATTCTTTTGTGTCCCCGACCCGCGTGCTGCGCGTTTTGCCGTTCAGCACGCCCATCAGACCTTCCTTGTCGCCAAGGGCGTAAACCAATATCGGCAAGCCGTTGTCGCGGGCAAGCGCGAAAGCCGCGGTATCCATTACCTTGAGGTTGCGCGCGATGACCTCTTCATAACCGATGGTCTCATATCGGCGCGCTTTGGGGTTTTTCTTGGGGTCTTCGGAGTAGACACCATCCACCTTTGTGCCCTTGAGCAGCACATCGCATCTGAGCTCGATGGCCTTGAGCGCGGCGGCGGTGTCGGTGGTGAAGAATGGGTTACCCGTGCCACCGGCGCAGACGACGACATAGCCCTGGTCGAGCGCCTGCGTCGCGTCGCGGGCGGTAAAGGTGTCCGCGATCGTCGGCATCGGGACGCTTGTATAAACCTTTACCGGCACCCCGGCCCGGCTGATGGCATCGCCAAGAGCCAGCGAGTTGATGACCGTGCCGAGCATGCCCATGACGTCGGCGGTCACCCGGTCGGCACCACGCGCCGCGACAGCCATGCCGCGGAAGATGTTGCCGGCGCCGATAACGATGGCGATCTGCATGCCGGACTTCGACGCGGCGACGATCTGCGCCGCCATGGCGTCAAGAAATTCGGGTTCGATACCGAAGGACTGGTCGCCGGCGAGTACCTCGCCCGAGACCTTCAACAAAATCCGTTTGAACGCGGATTTGGCCATCGGTCGTCCCCTCTTCCGGAATTTTTGGCCGCCCGGATGGAGCGGCGCCGCGCCTTTCCCTAAACGTATGTGCGGCTGAACCGCAAGAGCCGGTTTGCGGGCCGAAACGAAAACGGGGCGTCCGAAGACGCCCCGTTCCAGATTCACGTAGGTGGATCGCCTTAGTTGGCGCCGACTGTCGCTGCCACTTCGGCGGCGAAATCGGTCACTTCCTTCTCGATGCCTTCGCCGAGGGCGTAGCGCACAAAGCCGGTCAGCTTGATCGGCGCGCCTGCGTCCTTCTCGGCCCCCTTGATCACGTCGGCGACCTTGGTCTCGCCGTCGATGACGAACACCTGGGCGAGCAGCGTGACCTCTTCGTAGTATTTGCGGACCCGGCCTTCGACCATCTTGGCGACGATGTCGTCCGGCTTGCCCGAGGCCTTGGCCTGCTCGGCAAAGATCGCCCGCTCGCGCGCCACCACTTCCGGGTCGAGGTCGTCGGGCGATACCGACAGCGGGTTGGTATTGGCGATATGCATCGCGAGCTGCTTACCGAGCGCGGCGAGCACGTCCTTGTTGCCCTTCGATTCGAGCCCGACGATGATGCCGAGCTTGCCGAGACCCGGCTTCACCGCGTTGTGCACATAACTGCCAACCACGCCATCGCTGACGGTGATCAACGCACTGCGGCGCAGGTTCATGTTCTCGCCGATGGTCGCGATGGCATTGGTCAGCTCGCCCGACACCGAGCGGCCCGAATCCGGGTAGCCCATCTCGGCGAGTACCGTCACGTCGCCGTTCGCCTTGATGGCAAGCTTAGCGATGTTGGCGACGATCGACTGGAACTGCTCATTACGCGCGACGAAATCGGTCTCGGAGTTGACCTCGACGATGGCGCCCTTGGTGCCTTCGATGACGACGCCAACCAGACCTTCGGCGGCAACGCGCCCGGCTTTCTTGGCGGCCTTGGCGAGACCGCGCGTCCGAAGCCAGTCGACCGCGGCTTCCATGTCGCCGCCGGTCTCGGCCAGCGCTTTCTTGCAATCCATCATGCCGACGCCGGTCGCATCGCGCAGTTCCTTGACCTGTTGTGCCGTGATTGACATCTCGATCACCTCGTTTGCGGCCCCGCCGCTAATTTCGATTGTGCCGAAGCCCCACTCCGCTTTGGGCGGAAGGGGCTTCAAGTGACAGTTCCAGCGTCGGCTCGCGCCGGTTGGCCTCAGCCTTCCGCAGCGATCTCCGACACGTCGGCCTTCGCATCTTCCTGATGCGGGGCGAGAGCCGGCTCTTCCGGGGCCACGGTCGAGGCGCCGAGATCGGCGCCGCTGGCGCTCGAGGACCGACCGATACCGTCGATCGCCGCCCGTGCCACGAGCGAGCAGTAGAGCTCGAGCGCACGGCTCGCATCGTCATTGCCCGGGATCGGGAAGTCGATGTCGTCGGGATCGGAATTGGTATCGATCACCGCGATCACCGGAATGCCGAGGCGCTTGGCCTCCTTGATCGCATTGGCTTCCTTGTTCGTGTCGATCACGAACAGCAGGTTCGGCAGGTTGCCCATGTCCTTGATGCCGCCGAGATCGCGCTCGAGGCGTTCCTTCTCACGGCTGAGGAGCAGTTGCTCCTTCTTGGTCAGGCCCGTACCGCCTTCGGCTTCCTGCGACTCGAGTACGCGCAGGCGCTGGATCGAGTTCGAAATGGTCTGCCAGTTGGTCAGCGTGCCGCCGAGCCAGCGCGAATTGACATAATACTGGGCCGACTGCCGGGCAGCCTCGGCCACGACCGGCGCGGCCTGGCGCTTGGTGCCAACGAACAGCACGCGACCACCGTCGGCGACGGTATCGCTGACGAGCTGCAGCGCCTGGCTCAGCATCGGCACGGTCTGCGACAGATCGAGAATATGGATGTCGTTGCGCGTTCCGAAAATGAAGCGCTCCATCTTCGGATTCCAGCGGTGCTTCTGGTGGCCGAAGTGGACGCCGGCTTCGAGCAACTGGCGCATAGAAAAATCGGGCAATGCCATGGGGCATTTCTCCTTTACCGGTTAAAACCTCCGCGAAGCAGTGCGACGGTTTCCCGCCACCGGAAGGACCGCTTCGTTGCACGAGCGGGCCAGACTTCGCGTGTGAATTACGCCGCCGAATGGCGAACGCGCCGCGGATATAGGGGAATCGAGGGAGATATGCAAGGCGGGCGGCCCCTGCCCTGGAGCCGAGCCACAGCCGAGCCGAACCGCTCTCTGCGGCGCGGCTACTGCAACATGGCCTCTAAATGATGCCCTTCGGGGTCGACAACGAAGGCCGCGTAGTAGGCGGGGCCGTAGTCGGGTCTTGGACCCGGAGCGCCGTTGTCAGTGCCGCCGTTTGCCAGCGCGGCGGCGTGGAAAGCGTGGATCGAGGGGCGATCCGGCGCCAGAAAAGCAACGTGAAAACCTGGTCCGGGCGGGGCAGCGTCGTCACGCTGGAAAATGTTCAGCTCCTCGCCGCCGCCCGCCGCGCCATAGCCAACGCCACCTTCGCCGGTCCAGAGCCGCACGTAACCGAGCGCTCCGAGGACTGCATCATAGAAGCGGGTGGCGCGCGCTAGCTCGCGGACACCGAGCGAGATGTGGCCGAGCATCAATTGAGCCTCACATCGACGACGCCATCGAGCGACTTGATACCACCAGCCAGCTCTGGGCTGAGCCTAAAGCCGCCGGGAACCTCGATCTCGTATTCGCGTGCGCCGCCGTCGCGAATGACGATGAAGCTGACGCTGCCCTCACCGCCGCTTTTGAGCTGCGAACGGATCGGCCCGAGGCAACGCTCATGGCCGGCAAAGACTGTGAGCCGCTTACCGAGCTTGCTCGCCTCATCCCCGATGGGCTTGGCCGAAATCAGCCGCAGGCCAATGCCATCTGGCCGATCGTCGGCCTCGACCATCAGGATGACCGATTTGCCGACGGTGAGCATCGGGCCGAACTGCGTCACCTGCTCGGAGAACGCGATCACGTCGTAACTGCCGCTCGGGTCTGACAGCGTCATCGAGAGCATCGGCGTGCCCTTCTTGGTCCGCCGGTCGCTGCGCATCGAGATCGTGCCGGCCAACCGCCCGGCCGAAGCGCCGTGCTCCTTGATCTCGCGCTCGAACTCACCCCAGGGCATCACCTTCAGCCGTTCGAAATGCGGCGCGTATTCATCCAGCGGATGCGCCGAAACGTGGAAGCCGATGGCAGAGCGCTCCCGCTCCAGCCGCTCTGTGAGGCTCCAAGGCGCAACGTTCTGGGTCAGCATAATTGGTTCGGGCGTGTCGGCGGCGAACATATCGATGATGCCGTCCGACTTGTCAGCGCTGAGGCGCTGCGCCGTGCCGACGATCGCATCGATGGCCATGAACGCCTGCTCGCGGCGCGGCACGATGTCGTCAAAGGCGCCGGCATTGACCAGCGTCTCCAGCGTCCGCCGGTTGATGATGCGCGGATCGACACGGGAAGCGAAATCGGCGAGGTCCTTGAAGGGCTTGTCGCCCCGTGCCTCGACGATGTGCTCGGCGACCGCCTGCCCCACGCCCTTGATGGCCCCGATGGCGTAATAAATCTTACCGTCACGCGCCGTGAACACCGCGTCGGACAGGTTGACCGACGGCGGCACCACGGCGATGCCGTGCTTCTTGGCGTCGCGCCGGAACTCGCTGAGCTTGTCGGTATTGCCCATGTCGAGCGTCATCGAGGCCGCGATGAATTCCTGTGGGAAATGCGCCTTCAAATAGGCCGTCTGGTAGGTGATGTAGCCGTAAGGCGCCGAGTGCGATTTGTTGAAACCGTATTCGGCGAACTTGGCGCAGGCATCGAAGATCGTATTGGCGAGCGACTTGGCGATGTTGTGGTGCTTCAGCGCGCCCTCGAGGAAGCGCCCGCGCTGCGCATCCATCTCGGCCTTGATCTTCTTACCCATGGCGCGGCGCAGCAGGTCGGCTTCGGCCAGCGTATAGCCGGCAAGCGACTTGGCGATCTGCTGCACCTGCTCCTGATAGGTGATGACACCGTAGGTCGGCGCAAGGATCGGCTCGAGCAACGGATGCAGGTATTCGAGCGGCTCGTCGCCGCGCTTGCGCGCGCAATAGGTGGGGATGTTGGCCATCGGCCCCGGGCGGTAAAGCGCGACAAGCGCGATCACATCCTCGAAACGGTCGGGCCGCATATCGACGAGGGCGCGCCGCATGCCCGGACTTTCAACCTGAAACACGCCGACGACGTCGCCGGCGGTCATCATGTCAAAGGTCGGCTTGTCGTCGATCGGGATGTCTGTCAGCGCGAACTTCGTGCCGTTCCGGTTGATCATCTTGACCGTGTAGTCAAGCGTCGTCAGCGTCTTGAGGCCGAGGAAGTCGAACTTTACGAGGCCCGCCGGCTCGACCCACTTCATGCTGTACTGCGTCACCGCCATGTCGGAACGCGGATCGCGATACATCGGTACGAGTTCGGTCAGCGGACGCTCGCCGATAACAATGCCGGCGGCGTGGGTTGCCGCGTGGCGGAACAGCCCTTCGAGCTTCTGCGCGACCGTGATCAACTGGGCGACATTCTCGTCGGCGTCGCGCATCATCTTGAGCTGCGGCTCGATGTCGAGCGCCTGCGCAAGCGTGACGGGATTGGCCGGATTGGCCGGGATCAGCTTTGACAGCCGGTCGACCTGGCCATAGGGCATCTGCAGAACGCGGCCAACGTCGCGCACCACGGCCTTGGCCTGCAAGGATCCGAAGGTGATGATCTGGGCGACGTGGTCCCGCCCGTATTTTTGCTGGACGTAGTCGATGACCTCTTGCCGGCGGTCCTGACAGAAATCGATGTCGAAGTCGGGCATCGAGACGCGATCCGGATTAAGAAAGCGCTCGAACAAAAGATCGTAACGCAATGGATCGAGATCGGTAATGGTCAGTGAGTAGGCCACCAGCGAGCCGGCGCCTGAACCACGACCGGGGCCCACGGGAATGCCCTGCGCCTTCGCCCATTGGATGAAGTCGGCGACGATCAGGAAGTAGCCGGGGTACTTCATCTTGATGATGACGCCGAGCTCGAATTCGAGCCGCGCCTCGTAGTCGGCAATGCTGAAGCGCTCGTCGCGGCCGAATTTGTCGAAGCGCGCCTTCAGGCCGTCATAGGCCATCTTGCGAAGCGCCTCGGCTTCGGCGGCCATGCCTTCGGCCTCGGTCTGGCCCGGAGCAGCCGCGAAACGCGGCAGGATCGGCCCGCGTGTACGGGGCCGGAACACGGCGCGCTGGGCTATCTCAACGGTGTTGTCGAGCGCTTCGGGCACATCCGCGAACAACGCCATCATTTCGGCGCGGCTCTTGAAATAATGCTGGTCGGTGAGTTTTCGCCGCTCGGTCTGGGCCAGCACCGTGCCGCCGGCGATGGCCAGCAGGGCATCATGCGCCTCGTAGTCGCCGAGCGTTGGGAAGAACGGCTCGTTGGTGGCGACGAGCGGAACGCCTTTTCGATAGGCGTAGTCGACAAGCTGCGGCTCGGTCTGCGCTTCCTGCGGCCGGCCGTGGCGCTGCAGTTCGATGTAGAACCGGTCGCCGAAAAGCTCGCGCAGGCGGTCAAGCCGCTTCAGAGCCTGCGCCTCAAGGCCGTTCGCGAAGTAGGGATCGATAGTGCCTTCCGCGCCGCCCGTCAGGCAGATGACACCGGCCAGCGCCTCGGGCGTCAGCCAGTCGAGCCGAGCCGCAGCACGGCCGTTTTCACCTTCGAGATAGGACCGGCTGACGAGCTGGGACAGATTGCGGAACCCGCCCTCGTTCGTCGCCATGAGCACGACGCCGCCCTTGCCGAAATGCCCGCGTTCGACCTGACGCTCATGCGCGCGGTCGTCGCCGGCGCCCCAATCGAGCGCCAGCTCACAGCCGAGCAGCGGCTGGATGCCCTTCCCGGCCGCCTTTTCGGAGAATTCGAGTGCGCCAAAAAGATTGTTGGTGTCGGCGATACCGATCGCCGGCTGCTTGTCCGCCTTGGCTAGCTCGAGCAGCTTGGCAAGCTGCAACGCTCCCTCCAGCAGCGAATAGGCCGAGTGAACGTGCAGATGAATAAAGCCGGGACCGGTCATTGGGTGTCTTTCGCGCCACCCTGTGTGGCACCGCAGGGCCGTCGCGCCAACCGCCGACAGCCTTGGATGCACAGGATCATACGAGTCGCGACAGCACGTCCACCCAGGTGAGTGTGGCCACGCCAAACGCGCCTAAAGCGACGAAAGCCATCAGGTCTTTCACGAACATAAGCATTGCCAATCTCCGTTGTTTTCTGTCTGTTCTTATATGTTCGTGTTTTGTTCCTGTCCAGCACAGCGGTGTGCCTCCGGGTGGATTAGTTAGTAATGCGTTACCGGGACCGATCCTGCGCGCCGTGTCAGTTCGACGCGTGGCGTCGCCCCGCCGGATCGGGCAGCATCCAGATAGCTGTCCCGAGGCTGCTTAGAGATGGTCATTCAAGCGATATTTGCCGTTGACTTGGTCTTGATGGTCGCGTGTGCCGTGATCAGCATGAATATTCGGGACGAGATAAAGCCTCATCTCCCGGCCAGCTCGCGTGATGGGAACCTTCTGTCCTACCTCATGGTCGAGTACATAAACGAGCCGACGACCCCGATAGCCATCAGGCGCAAATACTACCTACAATACGTGCTGATGATCCCCGTAGTAGCGAGCGCTACAGTGGCAGCGTACGGGGCAAACATCGTCCTAACTGCTTTCCCCCTATACGCGCTTGGGTACTGTATTTACGTGCTCGTTAGGTACCGGATGGGCTCGCGCACCGCCTAGCCGCGCGGCCCGGCCTGTGGTTTGGGTGCCCTCGACTTTCTCCCGATGGGCGGCGAATATCTACGCCTTGGAGACTGGTCATGCAGCGGCGAAATCTGACGAAACTGGTGCGCATTCTCGGCCTGCTCGGCTCGGATCAGCCGGGTGAACGCGCCTCGGCGGCGCAGGCTGCACACCGGCTGGTGACGTCACTCGGCGTGACCTGGATGGACCTGCTGCAGCCGCCCGCGGAGGTCAAAACCAAAGTCGTCGTCCAGCGTGTCCGCGACTACGATGTCGATCAGCAGGCCGCCGCCGATGCCCGCATGCGCCAGCTCAAGGCCACCAACGACCGGCTGGAGCGGGAAGTCCGTGCCCTGCGGCGCCGGCTCACGACTATCGCCGACCGACAGCGCCGGGCGCGAGAAATGGAGGGCGCCGACGGCGAGGGACAGTCGGCGCCCTAAACCGTATGCGGAATGATCAGCCCGTCCTTGATCGTGACGATGCGGTCGGCGCGGCGGGCGAGGTCGAAGTTGTGGGTCGCGATCAGCGCGGCGGCCCCCTCCTCCCGGATCAGTTGGCGAAGCGCCTCGAACACCAGATCGCTGGTCGCCGGGTCAAGATTGCCGGTCGGCTCGTCCGCGAGAATGACACGCGGGTGGTTGGCCGCGGCACGGGCAATCGCCACGCGCTGCTGCTCGCCGCCCGACAGCTCCGCCGGCCGGTGGGCCGCACGCTGATCGACGCCGAGAACGCCGAGCAGATAGTGCGACCGCTTGTCGGCATCGCTCTGGCTCGCGCCGGCGATCATCTGCGGGATTGAGACATTCTCGAGCGCCGTGAACTCGGGCAGCAGATGGTGGAACTGGTAGACGTAGCCGACGGTCGTCCGCCGCAGCAGCGTACGTGCCCGATCGCTGAGCCGGGTTGTCGGCTGGCCGACGATCTCGACCTCGCCCTGCTGCGGCCGCTCGAGCAGGCCGCTGATGTGGAGCAGCGTCGATTTGCCGGCGCCGGACGGGGCAACGAGAGCCACCATCTCACCGCTGTTGACGGTGAGGTCGGCCGCCTCCAGCACGCGGACCAGCGTCTCGCCCTCGCCGTAGTCGCGGTGGACGCCTTTGAGCGCCAGATGCACGTCACCGTTACTCATAGCGCAGCGCCTCTACCGGATCATATTGGGCAGCGCGCCACGCCGGATAAATCGTCGCGAGGAAGCTCAACAGCAGCGCGATGACGAGGATAATCGAGACCTCAGTTGGATCGATTTTCGAGGGCAACGCGGAGAGAAAGAACACCTCGGGCGGGAAAATACGCACGCCGATGAGGTTCGACACGAACGCGCGCAAGGTCTCGGCATTGGCGGCGATCAGCATGCCGAGGATAAAGCCCGCGAGCGTACCGATCACGCCGATTGCCGTGCCGGTCATGCAGAAGATCCGCATGATCGAGCCGCGCGTCGCCCCCATGGTTCGGAGCACCGCGATATCGGCGCCCTTGTCCTTCACCAGCATCACGAGGCTTGAAATGATGTTGAAGGCCGCGACGACCACGATCATCGAGAGGATGGTGAACATCACCACACGCTCGACCTGCAACGCCGAAAACAGCGTCTCGTTGCGCTGCTGCCAGTCGGTGAGGATCATCGGCCGGGCAGCGCCCGCCTGCAGCTTGGCGCGCATCGAATCGATCGCATCCGGATCACTGATGAAGATCTCGACGCCTGTCGCCTGATACTGGCGCTCATAGGCGGCGTCGACCTGCTCGTCGGTGGCATCGGGCCCGGGGTTCTTCGCCCCCGGCTTCAGCACGTCCTTATAGAGCTGGAAATAGTTCTGGGCGGCCTGCAGGGGCATGTAGATGTAAAAGCTGTCGAACTCGACCATGCCGAGATCGAAGATGATGGAGACCGGATAGGAGCGGATATTGGGCGTCGAACCGAACGGCGTTTCGACGCCTTTCGGGCTAACGATGGTGACGGAATCGCCAATGCCGACGCCGAGCTTTTGCGCCAGCCGATAACCAAGCGCTATGCCCTGCCCCGTATCCCAGCCTTCCCAGCCGCCCTGCTTGGCGCTCGAATAGAGCAGCGGCAGTTCCTTGATCGAGGCGAGATCCATGCCGCGCACGCTCACGCCGGTCGATTGATCCTGCCCGCTCGCCAGCGCCTGCCCATCGACGAAGGCCACCGCATGGGTGACGCCCGGCACCACCGAAATGTTCTTCGCCACCTGCGCGTAGTCGGTGAACTGCCGCTCGATCGGAAAGGCCGTGAAATGGCCGTTGAGACCCAAAATCTTGCTGGTGAGTTCTTCACGGAAGCCGTTCATCACCGACATCACGACGATCAGGGTTGCGACGCCGATGGCGATACCGGCCAGCGTCAGCGCCGCAATGACCGAGATGAACGCATCCTTGCGCCGGGCGCGCAGATATCGCCCGGCGACAAGGAACTCAAAACGCGAGAACGGCTGGGTGTCCTGCGCCGCCGCCGGACCGTTGGATGACGTCAAACCTTGTCCCGCCTTTGCGGCTCGATGAGCGATTTCAGGCGGTCGATGACGCTACCGATCGGCAGCGTTTCGCGGGTGCCGTCCTTGCGATGCTTGATTTCAACCTCGCCAGCCTTGAGCCCACGGGGGCCGACGATGAGTTGATACGGAATACCGATGAGATCAGCCGTGGCAAATTTTGCACCGGCCGGCTGGTCGCGGTCGTCATAGAGCACGTCGAGGCCAGCGGATTGCAGGCCGAGGTAGAAATCGTCCGCTGCCGCATCGCTTTCGAGATCGCCGACCTTGAGGTTGATCACCTCGACCTCAAAGGGGGCGACGCTGACCGGCCAGATGATGCCCGCATCGTCGTGGCTGGCCTCGATGACGGCAGGCACGAGCCGGGTCGGCCCAATGCCGTAGGAACCCATATGCACTTCGATTTCCTTGCCGTCGGCGCCACTGACAGTGGCCTTCATGGGGTTTGAGTATTTGGTCCCGAAGTAGAAAATATGGCCGACTTCGATGCCGCGTGCCGAAAGCCGCTTGGCTTCGGGCACGCCGGCCTCGAACGCTGCCTGATCCACCATTTCCTCGGTCGCCGCGTAGAGCGAGGTCCAGTCCTTGAAGATCGGCTCCAGGTCGCCGCGGAAATCGGTATCGCGGGCCGGGATCGGTTTTTCCAAAAGGTCGGCGTGGCAGAACACGGCGCTTTCGCCGGTATCGGCCAGCACGATGAATTCATAGGATAAATCGCCACCGATCGGGCCGCTGTCGGCGCGCATCGGCACGGCGGTCAGCCCCATGCGATAAAACGTGCGCAGGTAAGCGGTGAACATGCGGTAGAAGGCGGCGGTCGCGCCAGTGCGGTCGAGGTCGAACGAGTAAGCGTCCTTCATCAGGAATTCGCGACTGCGCATGGTGCCGAAGCGCGGACGCACCTCGTCGCGGAACTTCCACTGGATGTGGTAGAGGTTGAGCGGCAAGTCCTTGTAGGACTTCACGTAAGTCCTAAAAATGTCGGTGATCATCTCCTCGTTGGTCGGCCCGTAGAGCATATCGCGCTCATGCCGGTCCTTGAGGCGGAGCATTTCCTTGCCATAGGCGTCGTAGCGCCCGCTTTCCTTCCAGAGGTCAGCCGATTGCAGCGTCGGCATCAGCAATTGGATGGCGCCGGAGCGATTTTGCTCCTCCTCGATGATGCGGACGATCTTGTTCAACACCTTGTAGCCGAGCGGCAGCCACGAATAGCTGCCGGCAGCCTGCTGCTTGATCATGCCGGCGCGCAACATGAGCTGGTGCGAAACAATCTCGGCTTCCTTGGGCGTCTCCCTGAGGACGGGCAGGAAATACTGGCTTAGCCGCATGAAAACTCCCGGAAAACGGCGCTGGACTCAACCCGCATATAGCGCCTCATCAAGCCGATTGCACGCTATGCTGGCAAGCCATGGGAGCCATGCAGAATCTAGGTGACAGCGGGGAACAACGTTGTTACGGTCCGGGCCATAAAATACAGACAGCGCAAAGCTGTCGGACGTCGACAACGTCAAGGGAGGAGCGCTGGCTGGCACTCAGGTGCACTGTAAGACCGGCGTATTGTCGCGAAACTGATCAAGCAGGGCCATTGCGCCCTGCTTTTTTCTTTTTGGAGATCGGTGATGGCGGATAAGGCCGATGTCCTGCGTGCGGCGCATGCCCTTGAAGGCACGACGTCAGCGCCACATTTCGACCGGCTGGCCTTCAAAGTCGTGCGGACTTACGCGACGCTCGCGGCGGACGGCCTATCGATCAATCTGAAATTCACGCCGGACGAGCAGGAATTCAAATGCCTGCTGGCGCCTGAAGCCTTCTCGGCCATTCCCAATGGCTGGGGCCGGCAGGGCTGGACAACCGCATCGCTTGAAAAGCTCAATGAGGACGAACTGCGTGCGGCGCTGACGATGGCCTGGGAGCACGGGCGCGAAAAGAAGCGCAGCGCAAAGCGCTGAGGGCACGTCTCAGTTGAGCTTCGGCATCTCGTAGCCGAAGTAGCGGTAGTCCTCGGCAAAGCGATCGAGGACGATTTCCAGCACTTCTGGATTCTGCTTCAGCCGTTCCCGGTCGCCATCCCGGTCGGTGCTTCTGTTCAGCACCGGAATCTCTGGCGCGGGAAGATCGAAGCGCCCGGCCATCGTGGCGAGATCGGTGGCAAGATTCTCGTACCTCACGACCAACGACGGGGCGCGGACCGCGCCGTCGACGACCAGATATTCGATCATCAGCGGGGTTTGGCGCACCAGGGCATCGAAGAAGCGCGTCTCGTAGGTTAGCTTCGAACCCTGTGGCCTGCCGGCCAGGCGGTGCGGCGAAAAGTACATCGAGAGCATCCGGTCGATCGGATCGCGCACGGGGAGAACGACCGCATAATCGGCGAGCCGCGGCCCCAAAACGTCGGCATATTGCTGGAGGCCGGCGTGTTTGGTCGGCGTGATGGCGCCGCGGATGTTGAACGTATCGATGCCGTCCTGCTGGCCGCTCACCACCTTCTGGTCGTCGCTATAGGGAAGCAGCCACGTCTGGATCGAATTGCCCGCGGTCTTGGGCACGTGCAGGAAGATGAATTTGTGGCGCGTCGAGATCATTGATCTGTCGCGTCAGCCCCAATACCGGCGCAGCACGGGATTGGAGACGCCCCAATAAATCAACCCGACGACGATCGTCGCGAGAACGGTGTTGATCAGCAGCTTCTTCCAGATGCGGAAGACCACGGGCGCGCCGCGCTCTGTGCCCATGACCGCTTCGCCCTCGTCACTCTGGTTGTGCACGCCCCAGGGCAGCACCAGAAACAGGCAGATCGCCCAGGTGACGATGTAGATCGCGATGTAGCCGACCAGATTCATGACCTAAACCCTGGGCTAAACCCTGTGGACGAAGACCGTGACGTTCGGCTTCCTGCCCCAGAAGGCGTTGACCTCGCCGCGGATCGCCCGGTTGAGCGCCGCGTTCACGAGGTCCGTGTCGCTGCGCCGCTTGGGCGGAATGCTCTTGAGAGTGCCGAACACTGTCCTTTTGATGACGGTGCCAAGGGATTCGTCGTCGTCCTCGACCTCCGGAAGGCCCTCGATGACGATTTCCGGCCCGGAGGTGACTTGCCCGTTGCCCGCAACGCAGAGGCTCACCACCACGTGACCGCCGAACGAAAGGCGCCGCCTGCCTTTCACGCCGCTCTCCTCCGGCGTGCAGAGGATCGTGCCGTCGAGATAAAGTTCGCCGACCCGCACTTCGCCGGGGAAATTCATCGGCTCCGGAAAGAGCCGCACCATGTCGCCGTTGCGCGCTTCGATCACATTGGGGATGCCGGATTCTCGCCCGAGTTTGGCGTGCGCCTTGAGGTGCACCGGCTCGCCATGGACGGGGACGAGCACGGTCGGCTTCACCCAACCGTAGAGCCGCTTCAGCTCCTCCCGGCGCGGGTGGCCGGTGACATGTACAAGCCCATCGTCACGGGTAATGACATCGATGCCGCGGTCCATGAACATGTTCTGGATATCGATGACTTCGCGCTCATTGCCGGGAATGGCCCAGGACGAGAAGATCACGCGGTCGCCGGCGTTGAGATCGATCGCAGGATGTTCACCGCGAGCAATGCGTGCAATCGAGGCGCGAGGTTCGCCCTGGCTGCCGGTGCAGAGCAGAACGACCTTGTCCCGCGGCAGCACCTTGAACATGTCCTGATCGAGAAACGGCGGCATTTCTTCCATCATCCCGAGCTCGCGGGCGATGCCGGTGATGCGGTGCATCGCCCGGCCGCTCATCACGACCTGGCGGCCCGCCTTATGCGCGGCGCGGGCGACAGAAATGACCCGCCCGACATTGGAAGCAAAGGTGGTGACTGCGATGCGATAGGGCGCGGCCGCGATCAGCGCTTCGAGAGTCTTGGCCACCTCGGCCTCGCTCGGGCTGACGCCTTCCTTGAGCGCATTGGTCGAATCGCAGACCAGCGCCAGCGGCCCCTGCCCTTCGTCCGCGCCAATCGCCTCGAGCCGTGCCACGTCGGTGGGTGGATTGCCGACTGGCGTCGGATCGAGTTTCCAGTCGCCCGTGTGGAGGACGCGCCCAACCGGCGTCGTGATCAGCAGCGCATTGCTCTCGGGAATCGAGTGCGCGACGTTGATCGGCTCAATGGTGAACGGCCCGAGCGAAAACGGCTTACCCGGCCGCATGATGGTCACAGCGACATTGTCGACGATGTTGTCGGACGCACGCTTGGCCGCGAGCATTGCGGCGGTGAACGGGGTAGCGAAGACCGGCAGGTCGAAGCCTGGCCAGAGGTCGAGCACTGCGCCGTAGTGGTCCTCGTGGCTATGCGTCAGGATCAACGCCAGCACGTCGTCGGCGTTTTCCTCGAGGAAGGTCGGATCGGCCATAATCAGCTCGATGCCCGGCTGATGCGGACCGGCGAAAGTCACGCCGCAATCGACAACGATCCATTTGCGGCTCTGCGCGGGGCCAAAACCGTAGGCCCCCATATTCATGCCGATCTCACCGACCCCGCCAAGGGGGACGAAAACCAGCTCATCGCTATTGCGTGCCATACGAAAATCCTAAAGCGCCGGAGCGCTGCACGCGCCCGGCAAAAATGCCGTCATCGAAATAAGGGAGGCGGCCCGGACGGCGGGCGTTCCACGTCCCATCAATTCACTTTCAACGGTCGCGATTGCGCGCGCCCAATCAAACTCGGTTCGGCACCGTGGCCGTCGCGCCGAAATGCACGTCGCCGGCGGTGATCGCAATTCTGGTCTGGTCGTCGGCACGGACAATCAGCCGTCCCGCTTCGTCGATCGTTTCGAAGATGCCGCGCACGACGCCGTCGTTGCGGCTTACCGCGACCGGCGCCCCGATGCCGGCAGCAGCGGATCGCCACTGCTGGAGCACATCGGCGATGCCCTGCCCGTCGCGCCACAGCGAAAAGCCCTCGACCCAGGCGTCCGTGAGCGCCTCGAACACGTCCGCGGCCGTCCGTTCGACCCTGAGGTCGGCGAGGCTCACAGCCGGATACGGCAACCCAGCCGGCGCGGCGACGATATTGATGCCAAAGCCGATGACGATGGCATGACGTCCATCCGGCCGCTTCTGCGCCTCAAGCAGGATGCCGGCGAGTTTTGCCCCATCCGCGAGCACGTCATTCGGCCATTTCAGAGCGATGCGGGCGTGTGCACCGCCGCTCTCGCCGTCGGCGCCGTCGATGCCGACCTTGACCAGTCCCGCCGGCAGGATCGCCGACAGCGCCCGGTTGAGCGCAACGCCCGCCACGAAACCAAGCGTCGCAGCCACGGCTGAATCGGCAGCCGGGACAATCAGCAGCGAGGCAGCGAGATTGCCTATCGGGCTTTGCCACGGACGGCCGCGACGGCCACGACCGGCCGTCTGGTGCTGTGTCGCGAACCAGATGCCGCCGGGATCGCCGGCGGTTGCGGCATTCAGGGCCTCGGTGTTGGTCGAGTCCGTGCTGTCAAGACTCTGCAGCCGATAGCCGGCTGCCCGCGCTTTCTCGCCGAGGCGGAAACCCGTCACCTAGAACAGGCTTCCGGCGGCGGCGCTCGCCAGATCGGTAAGCGGGTGGCCGACCGTCACGTAGTAGCTGATGATCAGGAAGCCGGTGAGCGCCATGGTGAAGTTGAGCTCGCCCGGCACATTGGCAAATTTCAGCACCGGCTCATCGAAGTACATCGTTTTGACGACGCGCAGGTAATAGAAAGCGCTGACGGCGCTCGCCAGCATGCCGATCACCGCCAGCGCGAACAGATGCGCGTCGATGGCCGCCAAGAACACCTGCCACTTGGCGAAGAACCCACCGAGCGGCGGCAGGCCGATCAGCGAAAACATCAGCACCGCAAGGATCGCCGCGATAAACGGCCTGCTCTTCGAGAGCCCGGCGAGGTCCGAAATGTTTTCGACGAAGCCGTTTTCGGTCCTGAGCGCCAAAAGACACGCGAAGAAGCCGACCGTCATGGTCATGTAGATGGCCATATAGATGACGACGCCTTCGACACCGTTGGCCGTCCCCGCTGCGAGGCCGACAAGCGCAAAGCCCATATGGCCGATCGACGAGTAGGCGATGAGGCGTTTCAGATTGTTCTGGCCAATCGCCGCGAACGAGGCGAGCACCATCGAAGCGATCGAGAGGAACATCACGATCTGCTGCCAGTCGTGCACGACCGGCGCGAAGCTTACCGTGACGATGCGGATGAACAGCGCCATCGCGGCAACCTTGGGCGCCGTGGCGAAGAAGGCGGTCACCGGCGTCGGCGCGCCTTCGTACACGTCGGGCGTCCACATATGGAACGGCACAGCGGCAATCTTGAAGGAGACGCCGGCGAGCAGGAACACCACGCCGAACACGAGGCCGATCGAGCGCGGCCCCATCGCGATCGCCTTGGCGATCTGGTCGAGCTGGGTCTGACCGGTAAAGCCATAGACCAGCGATGCGCCATAGAGCAGCATACCGGACGATAGCGCGCCGAGGACGAAATATTTGACGCCGGCTTCCGTCGCCTTGGCGTTGGTGCGGTTCATCGCCGCGACGACGTAAAGCGCCAGCGACTGGAGCTCGAGGCCGACATAGAGCGTCATCAGGTCGTTCGACGACACCATCATCATCATGCCGACCGTCGCGAGCATCACGAGCACGGCATATTCGAACTTGGCGATGCCGTTTTCCCGCGCGCTGTTGAGCGAAATCAGCAGCGCGAAGGCGGAGCCGGTCAGCACCAGCACCTTCATGAAGCGGGCAAAACCGTCATTGATGAAGCCGCCGTTGAACAGCACGCCGGTATTGTTCTGCGTGCCCACCCAGACGGCAAGCACCAGCAACACGGCAATCGCGACGCCGGTCAGCGCGACCGAATGCTCGCGCTTGAGACCGACGACGCCGACCAGCAGCAATACGAGTGCGGCCAAGGCCAGCAGGATTTCCGGCAGAACCGGGCCAAGCGCGCTGAGGCTTTGAAGATCTGATGCCATGGCGCTCTCCTACTTTGCCGGTTCGGCGGGGGCAGCCGCGGGCGCCGCGGTGGCCGGTGCCGGCTTGACGATGGGCGCGGGCTGACCGACCGCCGCCTGATATTGCGCAACGATCGCCTGGCTGGAGGCGGCCGTCGCGTTGAGGATCGGCGCCGGATAGAAGCCGAAGAAGATCACCAGCACGACCAGCGGAATGAGGATCAACCCCTCGCGCCAGTTGAGGTCCATGATGTCCTTGAGGCTGTCCTTGGTCAGCCGGCCGAAGATCACCCGCCGGTACAGCCACAAGGCGTAACCGGCCGAGAAGATCACGCCGAATGCCGCGCCGAACACCGTCCAGGTCGACACCTGGAACGTGCCGATCATGGTCAAGAATTCGCCGACAAAGCCCGAGGTACCCGGCAGGCCGACATTGGCCATGGTGAAGACCATGAAGACGGCGGCATAGACCGGCATGCGATGCACGAGGCCGCCATAGGCGGCGATTTCGCGCGTGTGCAGGCGATCGTAGACCACGCCGACGCAGAGAAAGAGCGCTCCCGAGACCAGGCCGTGCGAGATCATCTGGAACAGCGCACCCTGCACGCCGTTCACCGTGCCCGAAAAAATGCCCATCGTCACGAAGCCCATATGGGCGACGGACGAATAGGCGATCAGCTTCTTCATGTCGTCCTGCACGAGGGCGACGAGCGAGGTCAGGATGATCGCCGCGACGGAGAGCACGAAGACGAAGTTGGCGAACTGGTGCGAGGCATCGGGGAACATCGGCAGCGAGAAGCGGAGGAAGCCGTATCCACCGAACTTCAGCAGGATCGCGGCCAGGATCACCGAGCCGCCCGTCGGCGCCTCGACGTGTGCTTCCGGCAACCACCGATGGAATGGCCACATCGGCATCTTCACGGCGAACGAAGCGAAGAAGGCGAGCCAGAGCCAGGGCTGCGCTTCCTTGGCGAAGCTGAAAGTGAGCAGCTTCGAAATGTCGGTCGTGCCGGCCTGCCAGTACATGTACATGATGGCCAGCAACATCAGCACCGAACCGGTGAACGTATAGAAGAAGAACTTGTAGCTCGCCTGGATGCGTTTCGCGCCGCCCCAGATCCCGATGATCAGGAACATCGGGATCAGCGTGCCCTCGAAGAACACATAGAACATCGCAAGATCGAGCGTCGCAAACGCGCCGATCATCAGCGTTTCGAGGACGAGGAAGACGATCAGGTATTCGCGGACGCGGGCGTGGACCGAACCCCAACTCGCGATGATGCAGATCGGCATCAGAAGCGCCGTCAGCACGACGAACAGCACGGAAATGCCGTCGACGCCCATGCGGTAGCCGATCGAATTACCGATCCACTGGTAGTTCTCGACGAACTGGAAGCCGGCCTGGGTCGGGTCGAACCGAGCCCAAAGAACCAGCGACAGCACGAACGTCACCGACGTGACGATAAGCGCGATCCAGCGGGTAAGGTTTTCCGATGCCTCGTCACGGCCGGTGACGAAGAGCAGACCGAGGGCCCCGACCAGCGGCAGGAAGGTGATGACGCTGAGCAGTGAATTCATCCGAGCAGCCCCCCAGCTGCGATGGCCCAGGTCAGCAAGGCGGCGATGCCGATCAGCATGGCGAAGGCATAGTGGTAGAGGTAGCCGGACTGCAGCCGTACGACCTGGCCGGTGATGTCACGGACACGGTTGCCGAGACCTTCGACGACGGTCTTGTCGACCAGCCAGTCGTCAAAGCCGTGCCAGATCGCCTTGCCCAGCCAGATCGCCGGCTTGACGAAGATGAAGGCGTAGAGCTCGTCGAAGTACCAGCGGTTGAGGAAGAACTGGTAGAGGCCAGGATTAGCCGCAGCCAGCCGTTTTGGCGTCTCTGGCGCGCGGATATAGAAATACCAGGCGGTTGCGAGGCCGATGAGCATGGCGACAGTCGCCGCCGAGCTTGCCCAGAACGGAGTCGCATGTGCCGCCTCGATGGCTTCGCCATTGACGACGACCGCGCCCTGGAAGAACTGGCCGACGGCATCCGGCACGCCGACGAATTTGCCGGCGAACAGCACACCGGCCAGCACGGCGCCAGCCGCGAGCACATAGAGCGGCACGAGCATCAGATTGGGGCTCTCATGCGCATGCTCGTACGCATAATGGGCGATATTTTCGCGCGAATGATCGTGCGGGATCGGATCGTGCTCGTCCACCGTGTCGGTGTGCGACGAGTCGTGGTGGTGCGCGGGATGATCGCCGCCCCTCGGCGTGCCATGGAAAGTCATGAAGATCAGGCGGTATGAGTAAAAGCTCGTCATGCCGGCAGCGATGACCAGCGCCCAGAAAGCGAACGCACCGTTGTTGCCGCCGACGCCGTAAGCCGCCTCGATGATCGAATCCTTGGAGAAGAAGCCGGCAAAGCCGATCGGTGTGCCCGGGATACCAAGGCCGGTCAGCGCGAAGGTGCCGATCAGCATCATCCAGTAGGTGACCGGAATCTTGTGCCGTAGCCCACCCATTTTGCGGATGTCCTGCTCATGGTGCATCGCATGGATCACCGAGCCGGCGCCCAAGAACAGCAGCGCCTTGAAGAAGGCGTGCGTGAAGAGGTGGAAAATGCCCGCGCCATAGACCCCTGCCCCGAGCGCCACGAACATGTAGCCGAGCTGCGAGCAGGTCGAATAGGCAATGACGCGCTTGATGTCGTTCTGCACGAGCCCAACCGTCGCCGCAAAGAATGCGGTGATCGCCCCAACGTAAAGGACGACCGTCTGGGCGTCCGGCGAGGCATGGAACAGGGGCGACAAGCGCGCCACCATGAAAACGCCGGCGGTCACCATGGTTGCGGCGTGGATCAGCGCGGAGACTGGCGTCGGGCCTTCCATGGCGTCCGGCAACCAGGTGTGAAGCAGGAACTGCGCCGACTTGCCCATCGCGCCCATGAAGAGCAGCAGGCAGACGACCGTCAGCGCGGGCCACGTGCCCCAGAGGAAGTGGATGACGTCGTTCTGGTGCGCGGGGACGGCGGCGAACGCGCCATCGAAATCGATATGCCCGAGCAGCGCGAAGGCGCCGAAAATGCCGAGCGCAAAGCCGAAATCGCCGACGCGGTTGACGATGAAAGCCTTCATCGCCGCGGCATTGGCCGCCGGGCGATCATACCAGAAGCCGATGAGCAGGTAGCTCATCAGGCCGACGCCTTCCCAGCCGAAGAACATCTGGAGGAAGTTGTCGGCCGTCACCAGCATCAGCATGGCGAAGGTGAAGAGCGAGAGGTACGAGAAAAAGCGCGGCCGGTGCGGGTCTTCGGCCATGTAGCCGATTGAATAGAGGTGGACGAGGCTCGACACGGTCGTCACCACGACCAGCATTACCGCCGTAAGCGTGTCGACGCGCAGCGTCCAGTCGAGTGTCAGCGCGCCGGAATGAACCCATTCGAGCACCTGCACCTTGATCGGCACCGTGTGCGCATCGGCGCCGCCAGCCGCACCCGAAAACACGAAGGGCAGAAATACAATCCATGCGCAAAGCGCAGCGGCGAGCAGCAATCCCGTCGTCACATATTCGGACGCCTTGGTGCCGATTACGCGCCCCAATAGCCCGGCGATCAGCGCACCGACCAGCGGAAAGAAAACGACTGCCTGGATCATGGGGTGGCTTCCACAGGGGTAAACGTCAGGGCGAGATGGATCGCAGCAACGACCCAGAAGACAAGCAAGGCGATCGGCAGCTGAACCGCCAGGGTCTGGCTTCCACCGGCGCCCCTGTCCCAGCGCGGGTTAACGGTGTGCAGGTAGGCCTTATAGAGATGGTTCGGCTCCGACACGATCTGCCGCTTGAGGAAGGTGATACCGCGCACCGTCCGGATATTCGCGATGAGGAACATAACCGTAATGGTCGCGGCGAGAGCGATGATAGCAACGCCCAGCATCGTGCCGTAGCGCAGGTTCGGATTGAGGCTGAGCGTGACATAAGCGGCAATCAGAAATGACTGGCAGACCAGCATCGCATTGACGCGGGTATGCAGCATCCCGTCCGAGGTGTGGTGGTAGTCCCACGC